>Ga0153949_1000802_pt1 | contig 11216 bp, 11 predicted proteins | sample TSNJ033MetaG_FD_104705 | JGI IMG/M metagenome (GOLD analysis project Ga0153949, IMG submission 104705) | Attine ant fungus gardens microbial communities from New Jersey, USA - TSNJ033 MetaG | ecosystem: Host-associated > Fungi > Mycelium > Unclassified | place: USA: New Jersey, Wharton State... | reverse complement strand
TTTTTTATCCATAATCAGTATTTTAGCTTATGGTTGACCTCAGGATTTTTTGTTGTTTTCTGTTAATAGGTGACATTTTCATTTGCGGCATGTTAAGGTGACATTTTCATTTGCAGTTCACAATGGCTGAAAAAAGCTGTTGACACCGGAAACAGGCTATGCTAGAATGTGATTCGTTCGTAAGAAGCTTGATAAATGAGCGCATAATGTTGGATTTTGCAGTTCAACAGGTTGAACACTCGCTGCTATAGCTCAGCAGGTAGAGCGCATCCTTGGTAAGGTGGTAGTAACTGAATAATTATGCAATTCGCTTCCATAGCGCAGAAGGTAGCGCGCGTCCTTGGTAAGGACGAGGTCACGGGTTCAAATCCCGTTGGAAGCTTGGAAACGCCTGGATAAATCAGCTTTTTGACTTTGGTCGAGTGGAAAGCTGATTTATTTTTTTGTCAATTTTCGAGTAACCTTTGTGTACATATTCTATTCCCCTTTTTGCATATTATTACAAAAGCATTTTTGTTTGCTAATGGGTTTGCTAATGTCAAAAAGTTTTATCCTATTTTGCTCCATCTGCATTGGCTTGCATGAACTGCATGAACCGATCCATTAATTCGGGATTGTTCTGTATGTCTTGCAAAAATCTGTCTTGCTCCTCTCTCTTTTTTTGTTGAGCAGCTTTTCCTAATACTTCGGCTGGATAGAAATTTTTTTCAACCGATTGCGTCAAAGCTCTCTTTTCTGAATCCAATATATCATTATAGTGATCCGTGAGGACTTCTGTAGATTGGCCTGCGCTCTCTGCCACGAGCTGAAAATTATTCTTGGATATACGGACTTTGTGCATTTGACCTGATTTGCGTAAGCCCTGAAATTCAATCATGTTCTCAATCCCATTGGCTTTTTGGGATTGCTTGAACCATCCGTTGGGCGCTTTTGGATCAAAAGGTCTTCCGTCCGGATGGCAGAGCAAAAGGCCATAGTCTTGATACTCTGTTCCAAAGAATTCTTTATCCCGCTTAATTTGTTCCAATCTTTCAATGATTTCTGCCATAAGCGGAGTCGTTAAATATTGCTTGCGTACACTTTTGTCAGTCTTTGGCCCTTTTAGTATCAGACTGCTTTTGGAATTGGGAACCTGCTTTGGGAAGACTAACAAAATTTCATTTTTGGGTATCTCTTCCAAAGCTTTGTCTGAAACTCTCTGGACTTCTTGCGTTATCCATAAACTGTTGTCGCTAGGATCGATGGTTTTTGTACTTATCACCACCGTTTCTCCTGCTCTTAGAGAACAGACAAATGCAAGATGAACGGCCAAATGCAGTATCTTGTCTGATTCCATCTTGCAAAATATTGGGTATATTTTGTTTGCCTCCCACGCATTGCGTTTTTTATACTTTTCGGCTGGTGCTGAAATATCCGGAAGCTCTTTTATATATTTCCACTTTTTTGCATAAGGTAATCCGGTATTAATTACATTGAAACACTTTTTGACTGTACTGGAGGCCAACGTGGGAACCTCTGAAGGATTTTTACGATAACTTTTTGACCCCTTGCACGGTTTTTTACTAAGGTTGTCAATGAAATCGTCTATTTCCTCAGCGGTTATGGTGCTCATCACCCTATCCCCATGGCAGGAAGAAAATAATATTACAAAATTGAATCACAGGCACAAATTGTGATTAATTGGTCGAATCGATTAAAATTCCTGATTTCAAAAACGCCTTTATGATAGATATCAACAATCTCTTTGGCATGTTTTTTTAAACGGATCCCCGCATATGTTAATTTGATATTTTGGGCATTGTGATCAAATAGACGGCAGTTTAGTTCTCTCTCCAATATTTTGATTCTTGCCGTTGCTGTCGTTTGAGAAACATGCAGTTTTTGAGAAGCCCTACTAAACTATGGGTTTCTGCAATTGCCAAAAAAGCCTCCAATAAATCCATGTTCATATTCTTTCTCCTCGTCTCTTAAAAACACGCACATATTGGATCAAGGCGCTATGGTTATATAAGACAGCTAAATTTAAAAAAATAAATGAATGAATATTTTTTGTAATCAAATCGGAGAAATAATCTGATTTGTCAAAATGCCATTCATGAATTACTATGAATATGAAGCATCCGGGATGCGAAATTTTCAAAGAATACAAATCAAGAGAATAGAAAGGATGATTGAACAATGAGCGCAAACATGGGACCGCTGTCCGGTATTCGCGTGCTTGACCTGGGACGGCATCTCGCCTGCCCCACCTGCGGCATGACACTGGGCGACCTGGGCGCGGAGGTCATCAAGGTGGAAAAGGTGGGCTGGGGTGACGATTCCCGCCACAGCGGTGAGATAGTAGACGGCACCAGCCTGTATTACTACACGGAAAACCGCAACAAAAAGGGTATTACCATTGACTTTCGCAGTGAGAAGGGCAGGGAGCTGCTGCGTGAGCTGATCAAGAAGTCGGATGTTCTGATTGAGAACTTCCGCTTCGGTACCATGGACAAGATGGGCTTTGACTGGGAATCCGTCCATAAGCTGAACCCCCGACTGATCATGGCTTCCATCAGCGGCTACGGCAAGAACAGCCCCTATTCGGATCGCCCCGGCTTTGATTCCATCATGTCCGCTACCACTGGTATCATGGACTTCAACCAGACGGAGGACGGCCGTCCCCGCATCACCGGCGGCATCTGGTTTATTGACATCCTCTCCGGCATGTGGAACACCATTTCCATTCTTGCGGCGCTGCACCGCCGGGAGTCCACCGGCCTTGGCCAGTACATCGATACTGCCATGTACGACGCCTGCATCTATGCACTGAATACCTATATTCCTTTATATGAAAAGACCGGCATTATCTCCCGGTCAACCGTCATCAAGAATGTCTATGACGCTCCTGCCGGTATGTATAAGAGCAAGGACGGCTACGTCATCTGCCTGACCGGCAACAACGGCCTGTTTGAGCGGCTGCTGACGATTCTCAACGATCCCGTGCTGCACAATCCCATCTATAAGGATCAGGCTACCCGCATCGTCCCGGAGCATACAGAGATTCTCAACGCGGCTGTGGCGAAGGCCATGCTGAACAAAACCGGCGACGAATGGGAGGAGATTTTTGCCCGCATTGGCATCCCCGGCGGCAAAGTCAAGAATCTGGGCGAAGTGATGGCCAGCCCTGCCACCCAAACCAGAAACACGACCATCAAGCTGGACATCCCCGGGATGGGTGAGGTGACCTTCCCCGGCACTCCCATGAGCTTCTCCGACGAGACGCTGGGCTTCACGAGTGCGCCTGACCTGGGCGAGCATAACAAAGAGATCTATGGGGGTCTTCTTGGCCTTAGCGACGAAGAGATTGCTCAGCTTACCGCAGAAAAAGTGATCTGAAAATAATTTATGATTTGCTTTTTCCGGTGAGAATTCTGTATTTACTGGAAAAATAAGGTGAAAATGTAGGAGGTAAAAGTAATGGAAGAGTTCAAAACTGGAGAGGTTCTTTTTGAAAAAAAGGGGCATCGTGCTTATATCACATTGAACCGTCCTGAAAAGCTTAATGTACTAAATGCGGATATCTATCGAAAAATTGATAGAATTGTCGATGAGATCGAAGATGATCCCGATATCCGTGTAGTGATTATGAAGGGTAACGGAAAATGTTTCTCGGCTGGCTATGATATTGAGGTTGAGGTGGAGATTCCTGGAATTATGGAAGCTCGGGATCGAATCAGAGATATCAATTCTTTCCGTTGGAAGATCTGGAAGTCCAAGAAGCCCTACATTGCCCAGGTCCACAAGTACTGCCTGGGTGGCGCCACTAATACGGTATTGCCCTTTGACTTTATCATCGGAACAGAAGACATGCAGTTTGGCGAGCCGGAAATCACCTTTGGCGCCGGCCCGGGTTTCCTGATGATTCCCTGGCAGGCCAATATGCGGCAAACTAAGGTAGCACTGCTCACCGGCAAGAAATATACCGGCGCCGAGGCGGCTGAAATTGGCCTGATTACAAAGGCTGTTCCTGCTGACCAGTTGGAGGCCGAGGTAGAGGCTCTGGCAGACGAGCTTGTGAAAATCTCTCCCAATGCTATGGCCCTTACTAAGGCTGGCATCAATCGTACTTATGAGATTATGGGTATCCGACCCGCGCACGACCTCTGGGATGATCTCTGTATTTTCGTTGAAAACACAAGGACTGACGAAGTAATTAAGTTCAACGATATGGTCAAAGAAAAGGGCGTTAAAGCTGCTTGTGCCTGGAGAGATGAGTATTTTACCTAGAAAAAATAATAATCCTATTTAATTTTATTACATTTCCCTCATCACTACATCTTAAAAAGCGAAAAGTAGAGCAAAAGATAAATCCTAGTTTCCAATGAGCCGTGATCTGAACTTGGATTGCCGCAAACAAGTGGACACAGCAACATAAATTTGCGGTTGAATGTCTTAAGATTCCCCAATATTCCTTTCTGCGAAGAAACGTTCAAACTTCAAAAGAGCCTATTCAATAAATTTTTAGGAGGAGATAGACGTGAGCACTACTGTAATAATTTCTATGGCTACGATTGGGGCGATTCTGTTGACGCTCATTCCAACCTACATCATCTCGTACAAGACGAAGAAATCAGAGACGACAACCATGAGCGATTGGGCCATTGCAGACCGGAGTCTTCCGATCTATGTGGTTGTAGGCACTCAGTTTGCAACCGCCATGGGCGGAGGCGTGCTGGTAGGCCAGGTGGGTATCTGTGCCACTTCTGGTGTTGGTTACATATTGTATGGCGTTATGGCAGCCTGCCCGTTTTTGCTGCTCACGACTATAGCAAAGTGGCTGCGCAAAAATAATTTTGTGACGGTTCCTGATATTATAGGAAAATTCACCAATGATAACAAGGTAATCAAGGTTTTTGCTGGCATCATGTCGCTTATTGTGCCGTTTGGCTGGTTCTCTTCTCAGCTCACCGCTTTTGCAACAATCTATTCAATATTGACAGGCATGGATTATGCACTTCTTATCATCGTTTTCGCGTTTATGTCGCTGTTATTCGTGATGCCCGCCGGTTTGAAAACGGTAGCGTGGACGGATTTCATCTTTGCCTGCTTTATGTGTGTGTGTTGCATTGCCTGCCTATTCCAGATTACATCTATGGGCGGCGGCTTGGGTCAAATCGTCGCGAATCTGAATGCGCAGGATCCGAATTTGCTGAACTTTTCCGGTTCTCTGAAGCATAACATCGGCTTCACTACGGCAATCCTGTGGATCTTTTCCGTTTTACCCGGCGGCATGACCAACCAGTGCTATTATCAGCGCATATGTGCCATTGATGATGATAAAAAGGTCAATAAGTCTTTGCTTATCACAGCTTTAACAATTTTGTTGGTCGTAGCTTGGACGGTCTATATGGGCACGAGCATCCGCTCCATCAATCCCGATGCCGGCAACAATGCTACGGCCTGGTTTATGGGACAGCTTCCCGTGCCGTTTATGGCTATCTTTGCCGCGCTGATCGTTGCGACCATGATGTCCACTGCGAGCTCTGGTGCGCAGACTACTGTTACGAACATTACCCATGATATTGTACCTGTCTTTGTGCCGAGAATGGACGACAAGAGGATGCTGAAGCTTTCCCGCATTCTGACGCTTGTTTTAGTGTTTGTGGGCATTTTTGTCGCTCTGGTGGTGCCGAATATCATGACTCAAATAGTGGCCACCTATGCGTTTTCCGCAGCTACGCTGGGATGCCCCGTCTTTGTCAGCTATGCGTTCCGCAAGAAGAACATTATTACCACCCCGGGCATTGCGGCCGGTATGATTGGCGGTGTGGTGGGCGTTGCGGCCGGCATGATTTTCAAAGCCCCCATCAGTTATGCCGCCGTCGGCATGGGCGTTTCTCTGGTTGCAATGTTGGTGGTTTGCGCACTTACCCGCAATAAGGACGTCGTTGTCCTAGAAGATTGATTCCTATGATTTCTCATTAAAATTGGAAAGCGGAAGTTTAAAAGCTTCCGCTTTCCTCTTACTTGAGTCTGTTGCATTAAAAAACGAAAAAGGAGAAGTTCTATGCTTATCGATATGAATCTGCGTCCCCTCTGCCGGAATATTTCTCTGCGGTTACCGAGATGCCGAAGCATATGTCCAATTACGCAAAGCTCTACGCCAGTGGTCTATCCGTAGCTGATTCTCTGGGCGAGTCGTACATGGATCAGTTCATTGCCGATCTGGACGCCGCCGGGATCGATTACGCAATCTGCAAACTTGAGGACACAGAATCCGTGGACGGCCGCAAAGTCTCCCCGGACTTTGTGGGGGAATTTACGCGGCGTTATCCGAAGTTTATCGGCTTTATGGGCATCAATCCTCTGAAGGGGATGACGGCCGTCCGAGAGATGGAGAGATCGGTTCGGGAGTGCAACATCACTTTGTACTGGTGTCCTTTGAGTTCAACATGATTATTTCTAACAAGCAGCTATATCCATTTTACGCCAAATGTGTGGAGCTGGGCGTCCCCATGGGTCTCCACAGCAGCATGTCCTTCTCCAACCGCCCCATGTATATGTCCTATCCCATGCACATTGACCAGGTAGCATTGGATTTTCCGGAGCTAAACATCCTCTTCGTCAACCCTGGTTTTCCGTGGGTGAATGAGCTTGTGGCTCTGGCACGGCGGCATCCCAGGGTTCACATCTGCACCTCGGCGGTGCGGGCGAAGTATCTGGGTCACCCCAGCGCCGACTACCAGATGCTGATCCACCACGCCAACAGCATGCTGGCGGACAAGTTTATTTACGCCTCCAGCTATCCCCTGCTGCCCTTTGACAGAAATCTGGAGGAGGCAAAGCAACTGCCCCTAAAAGTGGAGAGCATGAAAAAGTTCCTTGGGGACAACATTGCCCGGATTTTAAAGATGGAGTCAAAGCCTTAGAGGCTTTGGGCGGCAAGTTTTCCCTCTGATAATAAGGCAATAAAAGTTTTTGGACAACATGGCTTCACTACGGCAACCCTGTGAATTTTTTCCATTTTTTCCGGAGGCATGACCAGCCAGTACTATTATCAGCGTTTCTATGACATTGATGATAAAAAGTTCAATAAATCTTTGTTCATCACAGCTTTTACAATTCTGTTAATCATAGCTTAGACAGTCTATAAAGTAATGGAGGATTTGGGCTATACGAAATTGTATAGAGCTTACTCCCAAATAGGGAGGAAATCGAAGACCTCGCCGGTTGCAATGTTCAAGATACTGGTTTACGGTAGTATGGAGGGTCGACATTCAGGCCGGGAACTGGCGCGAATGTGCAGGCGGGACGTGAATTACATGTGGATGCTGGGTGGCGAGCCAGCGCCGTATTACGACGCGTTGAACCGTTTTCGAAGCAAGCATCTGAGTGAAGCGATAGAGGAATTGTTCTATCAATTTCGCACCGGTTTGCAATTGTTTGAAAAAATGACAGCTTAAACATTGAAAACTATTTCGCCTCCAGCACAAAGGGCTTGACCCTTATTTCTGTGCGCCTGTTATTCCTAAAGTACTCCACTTTTTTGCGGATTTTTTATCATTTGATACAAGAATGGGGCTGACTCACAATGATAAATTGTGCGTCAGCCCCTTGGTTTGTGGTCTTAACAAATGTCCCCTGCTTTGGGAAGGGGATGCTACAAATTCATTATATCCTAAGGTAACACAGTGGGAAGATAGTGGTTTTCATCTAATATTTTTGAGACCAAATCTAACACTTTGTCTCTATTTCTTTTTAAGAAAATAATATTACCAATATCAGTTGGCGAACATTCACCGGTGTAAAACGGAATGCTGACCAGCTGCCCCGATTCCAGGTACTTATGTGCGGCACGATATGGCATGAAACACATCCCGTAGCCATTCAGAAGCATATAGTACAAATGAGATAGTTGATTTAGATGAAGGAAGTAGCTATGAGGATAGTATTTGCTGTACCACTCATTAAATGTATCGCACCATTTTGTATAAATAAAGGGATAATTCATAATATTCTCCGGAGTAATGAAGGGGTCTTTAATATCCAAATCAGGATAACAGACGAGATAAAATTTTTCCTGGAAAAAGGGAATACATTCAATTTCTGAATGATAATTTTTAACAAGTGTAATGCCTATATCAATATCACCATTGATTACTCCTGCAATAGTATCTGGTGATTCCCTGACCATGAACTGATACGAAGTAGCAGAAATGCTAAAAATATGAGGAATTATGGCAGGAAGAAGATAATATTGCCAAATTGATTCACTGGCACAAATTGTGATTAATTGGTCGAATCGATTAAAATTCCTAATTTCAAAAACACCCTTATGATAGATATCTACAATCTCTTTGGCATGTTTTTTTAAACGGATCCCCGCATATGTTAATTTGATATTTTGGGCATTGCGATCAAATAGACGGCAGTTTAGTTCTCTCTCCAATATTTTGATTCTTGCCGTTGCTGTCGTTTGAGAAATATGCAGTTTTTGAGAAGCTCTACTAAAACTATGGGTTTCTGCAATTGCCAAAAAAGTCTCCAAAAAATCTATGTTCATATTCTTTCTCCTCTTAAAAACACGCACATATTGGATCAAGGTGCTATGGTTATATAATACAGCTAAATTTAAAAAAAGAAAAGAATGAATATTTTTCATCTGTAAAATAGAAAATCATTAGGCGGCTAACATTTGGTTATGAACCCAAGCCTACATCATCAATTGATATGTTGACTGTTCGCTTGGCAACTCCAAATCTGGTGCTTTATAGTCCCATATATATTAAGTTTTATTTTTGCATTTTCGATGGGGGCCTGTGGTATATGCTGTCGCGGGTTTGCTGTAAACTCCGCATTCGCAGTCAATTCCCATTACTATCAAAGCCATTGATTAAAAGCGCTTCTTCACATTTTTGTTCCAGTTTTTCTTGCATGGATATTCCTTTTCGTTCGACTATATTCCTATATGTTACTGGATTGACTCCATATTCCTCATGACGGATTCGGTTTAGTCGACTTGACGCTTTTCGGTTGCTCGTGTCGTTGCAAATTCTTATGCCAGTTCTTTGAATCTGCTCGATTTGAACCTTTCTCAGGATGCTGTACTTTCATAAAACGATGTGTCGCTATTATAAACAACTTTACCTTTGGCTTCCACCGTATGCGTTACGGTATTTATTTCCCCTAACTCACTGGATATACCATAAGACTTTGCGCTGATTACATCCGCTAAGCACGATTCTTTTTCTGTTTTTTTGTGATACGGCTCCAAGGTATTCGTTTACCGCATTGTCACATACTTTTTTGCGGCTTTCAATATTGCTGTTTCTAAATCATGGAACGCTGCTCGAAAGCCTTGCTTCTCTACTTCTTCTATATAGGGTGCTTTTCGCTCACTTGCTTTTGTTATAATGACGTTTCCAGTCTCGTCTTCGATATTCACTGATATCCGCATTGTCATAGCCATTTTTTACCACGCCTTTGTGTGTTTTCCTTTAACATATCACTTTTAGCCTGCTTGTGGATACTCTGGCTATTTTACAGGTCGAAAATTTTGTACCTGTAAGATCTAACGGGTCGGCTCCTGTGATTGATTCAATATCATATCCCTTAACCACATAAGCGGCTTGCTCAGTCTGGTTTGCCATCAATGGCGCCGGCATGCTTTGTTCCGGCGGATTTTCTGTCCTGCTTGAACCAAAGGAAGACAATGATACTTAAATCGCCGCAGTCGCTACAGCCGCTAAGGTGGCGCAAGTCGCCGCCAAAAATTATGGTCATCCTCTTGGTGACTGCGGCCAGAGATTTTTTGATGACAATATCTCCTGTTATCCGCTTCCATATAAGCATCAATACCGTTTGAGAGGAAATGTTATTGTGTACATGAGAAGAACCGGGGCGTGTGGGAGCGAAAAATACAAGTTAATGGTGTTATTGAAATAGTGGGCAAAATTTAAACCACCCCTCACATTTCGTAAAAAGTTTCCTGATTTCTCAAGATACGCAATCCACCTAATGCAAGCGCCTCCATTTCAAACTCACCTGGCATGACAATTAGAGGAGCCAACCATTGAATATATTCTCTTACCTTTTTGATTAAGAATTCATCATTGGCAAGGCCACCTGTCAGGATTATGGCGTCACACTCCCCTTTAAGTGCCGGAGAAATCAAAGCAATACCCTTGGCAATCTGATAGGCTTGCGCTTCCATAGCTAGTATGGCGGTCTCGTCTCCTGCCGCTACCTTCTTCGAAATCTCTCGTCCATCGGAGGTACCCAGTAAATCCCGCAGGCCACCCTTACCGCGAACCTTCCTTATCATTTCCTGCTTTGTGTACTTACCTCCGAAGCACATTTCAATAACGTCTAAAAGTGGTACGCTGCCAGCCCGTTCAGGTGCAAAGGGGCCATTATCATCCGATAGGGAATCGACAATCTTGCCCTTGAGATGGGCTCCTACTGTTATACCGCCTCCCAGGTGAGCTATCAGTAAATTCAAGCCTTCATAATGCAACCCTTTCGATTCCGCATACCGGATGGCCACCGCCCGACTGTTAAGCACGTGGTAAAAGCTCTTCCGTTCCACTTCCCGCATACCAGTAATTTTAGCAATAGGCGGAAATTCGTTAGCCGACACTGCATCATAGATAAAAGCGGGAATGTCAGCAATGCTTGCTATCTCGTTCGCCAACACCGCCCCGATGTTGGAAGCGTGTGAAGGAATCCGCTCCTCTAATATTAATTTAAGCATTTTACTGTTAACCTTGTAACCACCGGTCTTAATGGGGGGGAGAAGACCTCCTCTCCCCATTACCACCGACAGATCCTCTGGCTTGTATCCGTACCTTTCCATAAACTCTAATACAAGCTTCCTTCGCATGGGTATCTGTTTAAGTATACTCTCGTCTATTTCCTGCTGTGGAAGGTCTATGCTCTCCTTGAAGAGTTCCTCCTCGTTCCGATAGAGGGCAATCTTTGTGGAGGTAGAGCCGGGATTGATTGCCAGAATGAGATAGTCCATTTAATCGCTCCTTACTTTATCAGCGCCCGGCCTCTGGCCAGTGCATTCTGGTTTAGCTCCACAAAGGCAGGTTTCACTTCAGCCGCAATGATTCCGTCCCAATCAATGTCTGTGAGCCCCATCACCTGTATAGTTGCACCTAGCAAGATAATATTCAGCATTTTGCTGTTACCTAGAGCCACTGCTTCATTAAAAGCATTGACCACCGATA
>Ga0153949_1000797_pt1 | contig 11249 bp, 13 predicted proteins | sample TSNJ033MetaG_FD_104705 | JGI IMG/M metagenome (GOLD analysis project Ga0153949, IMG submission 104705) | Attine ant fungus gardens microbial communities from New Jersey, USA - TSNJ033 MetaG | ecosystem: Host-associated > Fungi > Mycelium > Unclassified | place: USA: New Jersey, Wharton State... | reverse complement strand
ATGTGTCTAAATAAAAATGGATTACTATTAACGATGTGAATTGCAATGACATTATCCCGTTGCTCATAGCGAAGGCATTAATAATTTATAGATGAGATATAACGCTTAGTACCATAAATTCTATTTGTGTAGAAGATTCTGAACTTTCCATTATAGCAATAATGTGAAGTTCGTCCTAAGGTAGATTATGGTTATGGTGGAAAACAGGAAAACAGCAAAAATAATAGTTATTAGGAGTTGATATGATGATTCATTCGGTATATGATTTAATTCGAGCCATCAAAGAACATGGTTTACCTGAAATAGAGAAGTATTTGAATATACAGCACAATCCTACGATTGGAGATATGTATGAAGGATTGACACTTGAATTAGCAAGAAAATCTATATTTAATCAATTTGACTTACGGGTAACAACAGGAAAAATCAAAAATGAGCTTGGCCAAATTAGTGATCAAATTGACTGTATGGTGGTTATTGGTGAAGGAGAAACAATTCCTTTCACAAACAAGCATATTTATGATGTTAATAAGGTGGTAGCTGTAATTGAGGTAAAAAAGAATTTATTTACAAAAGATCTTGATAGTGCATATAACAACTTAAAAAGCGTCAAGGACATTGCTGAACCTAATAGGGGTATGGATGCGACAATGCTACGGAATGCCTTTCGTTCTATAACTAAAGTCGAATTACCAGAGCCGGACAAGGTGGACAAACTAACTTTTACTCAACAAATGATTTACCATTCCTTAGTTATGGAATGCTATTTGCCTGCACGAATCGTATTCGGTTATAATGGTTTTACAAATGAACATTCGCTACGAGAACACTTTATTAAATATATAGAAGGAAAACAGGATATTAAAACAAGCAAGGCGCAAAGGGATATGGTGCAGTATCCCTTCCCAGTTTAATTATATGCGGAGAAAACACTTTAATTAAGGCGAATGGTCTTCCTTTATGTATTGGCATTGAATACTGGTGATTGGCTGATTTATGCTTCGTATGATAAAAAACCATTATATGTCTTTTTGGAGATATTGTGGAGTAAAATATCTACGCTTTTTCCAATAGGCAACGAACCTTTTGGTGAAGACATGCAATTTGAAGCAGTAAAGCCTTTGCTTATTGCTATTCCACATGAAAAGGGTTGGGAATATAGGTATTATGATCTAACAGAAAGAGAACTTAATGAAGTGCCTGAGACAATCAATTGGGAACCAGTCAAGCTTTCAAATGTAGAATTTGTTCTTATGAACAAACTAAGTATGGGAGCGATTGTTAAGACAAATGATGAAAAATTTATTTCTTTCTTAGAATCAGAAGGAGAATCCCTTGATAATATCATTAGTCATCTTACTGAAGAACGACTAATTTATGTTAGTAATCTTCAAATCAAATTACTAACAGATCAATGCGCTTGTATTATTACACCTGAAGGTTTTTTTGCAGGAGAAAACAAAGACGGACGATTAACAAAATGGAGTATAAATAGACAAAAAGAGATTCGATATCAACATAAGGATTATATTTAATGGGTTAGGGTAGATTCCCCTTATTATCCATATAAACTGATTCTGTAAAAATATTTAAAAAGGATTAAATTGCCCATTATGAATAGAAGATTATACGAAGCTATGCGCAAAATAGCAGGTACCTAAAAGGTTAGATACCTGCACACATTTAGCCGTATTTCTGGTTTTGTAAAATTAATGGATTTAAAACATCTGTAACTGTCATGACAACGGCAGTAATTATAACCATAATCAAAGCGGATGGCACTGTTATAACCATTGAAGGACCCGGAAGAAAACTTTTTCTCGTTCAGCAGATACAAAATAAATTCTCTTAAATCCTGTTCGGTAAGTTCTTTCAGTGATCGGTTAAAATACTGCATGGTCAGTTTAGCACGGGTTATGTATTCTTCCCGGGTATGATGGCTTAAGCCGCGGAGATGTATTTCTTCCTCCATTTTAGTCAAGATTTCTTCATTTGTCATATAGAATGACCGTAAGCGTCAAATAATCGGTATCTATTTTTGAATTCATACCTCTGTTAGAATAAGTAAAATACTATTTTAACGGAGGTACTATTTTTATGGATAAAGCATCATACGAAATTCGAATCAGGCAATAATAATATCCTGATCGGTTTTTTTCTTTTTGGAGAAAAATAATGTCAGAGGAAGAATAAAATGAGCTTTCAATTGGAAGAAAGATGTTAAAAACATAATTGTCAGGAAAGCTGACATTAATTGTTGACAAATCATACGGTGCATGTTAAAATAAAATGGAAAAAGAAATGAAAGGAGCAGTGCCATGAATGAGAGACTAAAGCAAAAAAGAAAGTATTTAAAATTGTCACAGGAGTTTGTAGCAAGACAGATGAATCTTTCACGACCAACGATTAGTGCCATAGAATCCGGCCAACGTAAAGTAACGGCAGAGGAATTGGCTCGTTTTTCAAAACTGTACGGAGTCACTACGGAAGAATTGATGTATGGGACAGTTTCTGATACTGGTGAAACCGAGATGTTTGCCAGGGCGTTTTCTGAACTATCCGATATTGATAAAAAGGAAATCATGAACTTGATTGATTTTAAGCGAAGGTACAAGGAGCATATAAATGGCTGATAATTTTACTGTTATTTATTATTCGGGAATGTCTCCTGAAAAATTAGCGGAAAAGGTTATTAGCATTTCATATGGTGAGATGCTAATGCCTCCCATTCCGATTGATCCGTTTAAGCTCATGAGGAAATTCGGGATTATATACCAGTTCATGGAGTTTAGAGATTTAGAAGGGATTTATATTGTGCCGGAAGATGAAAATGACGTTCCTATAGTTGGCATTAATTATACAAGGAAGATAACGCGACAGCGTTTTACGGCTGCTCATGAATTATGTCATCATTTGAAAGACAGAAAAAGCGAGACTTGTCCTATTGGAGGGAAAAGTGAACTTGAACGATATGCTGAAATGTTTGCAGCAGAATTGCTTATGCCAAGACATTTATTCCGTTCGGTGACATCTGAGTATGTGAAAGACGGAAAAGTAACATTGGATGATGCTTTACAGATTGCTGAACGTTTTGGAGTTAGTTTCTGGTATCGTTTTAAGAACGAGTTTATATATAATGAAAACCGTATGGAAGGACTAAATCTGGATGAGGATGAAGTGGCAGAGATTATTACTGATTTGCGAATGAATGGACAGGATAGCGACTATTGCAAGGAAGATTACGATGATATCATCCAAGTGGTGGGACATACAGATATGTATGACTATGTCTTGGCGACAGACATGGAGGTTCGAAATAAATCTCAGGAAATAAGAAATGATGATTTGATTAGTGTGTTGAAGTATAAATTGGCTACTAATACATATTTGCAAATGCAAATTATATCTAAGAAAGGAAATGATTATGAACACATTTGATTGGATGAATATATCTTCTGAAGAAGACCTAAGAAAGAATTATAAATACAACGAAATTTATAAAAAAGTCTTATCTGACTTGAAATTGGAAAATGTAATTTCAATTAAGGGTTATTCAAATTTATTTAAATTCATAGTTTCACAAAAAAAATATTGGATCATGATGAAGAATTTTTATATCATATAAACACAAAGTTGCATTTATGTTATTGAATTATAATGACAAATTCAAGAAAGAATTAGTAGTGGGGTAACATTTCGGACGGGGTAAATCTAACCCCACTCCTACTTTTCATCAACATACTTTCGCCATGTAGTATAAAAATTAACTTTCACCGCACGTTGAAACCGTTTGTTTGCTTTCAAAGAAAGCTTGATTCTATGTGGGTTTACGGGATTCTATGAAGGAAATGAGGTTGTGCTTTTACGAGGAAGTGAGATGAAGTAAGAAGTTTTTTAGTAGGTGGGGTAACATTTATAATAGGGTTTTGCCATGGGGTATAGAACTTCTTTGCGAAGTTCTATACCCCATGGCAAAACCTTTACTTTTTGGCAAAAGGGATGATTCATAATAGAGCCGATAACAAAAGTGTTATTTTATGGATATTCTTTATATCTGTTATAGTTGATATTTGGATGATTGTGATCTTTAAACATAAAAATTTGAACATTGTGTATACTAATTATACGTTTTGAAAAGACAAAAAAATTGTCATTAGGATTTGTATTTTGTCTAAAAGCGTGGTATAATAAAGGAGGTCGCTGTTATGAAGAAAAGAAGGGATGGCGCAATGCAAGATGAGTTTATAAGTCGAATGATCAAAAACCTTCCTGTTTTGCGAGCGTCTGTTGATTTAACGCAGGAGCAGCTTGGAGCAAAGTTGGGGGTTAGCAGACAGACTATCGTGGCTATTGAGAACGAGAAAAGTTCGTTGACTTGGAGTTTATATTTGGCGATAGTTTGTGTGTTTGGGTTGTATGAGGAGTCGAGGACGTTGATTGAGAAATTGGAACTATTTTCGCCAGAATTTATTACTTCTATGTTATAGTTATCTCAATTTATGATTTATGTCTATAAGCCTCCCCAACTGGATTCTTTATGAGACAATGCGTCAGCGGTGCTGGCGAGGGTGTGGAAACATATTGAGAAAGAGTGAAGGGCATGAACGAAAAAACAAGCGAAACAATGAATCAGCAAATAGCTAATCACATCTCGAAAGATGACATTGTCTCGATATTAGACCGTAATACTGTGTGGATAGAGAATTGTGATTCGAAGGCATCGATAATGTTGGGATTTCTTGGGGTTCTATTTACGGTATTTTTCGTTTCTGATTTTATTGAAAAAGTTTTTATATTAATATTAACACTTATAAAAACTAATGCTTTGTTAGCAGCAACTTTCATTATTGTCATAATATTAAGTATTTGTGCGATAGCTATAGGATGTTTTTTCCTCGCAAAAGTTTTATACGCAAGGACTTCACTGACAGGTTCAACTTCCTCTCAACCTAAGTTATCGCTAATTTTCTTTACCGATATTGCAAAAAGAAAATCAATTAGTGATTACAAATCGGATATGCTTAGTTGCTGCGAAGACGAGCTAATAAATGATTTGATTTCACAAATATATATATGTGCCGCTATATGCGATAAAAAATTTGGATTATATAAGAAAGGCGTTATGTTCTCTTTGTTGGGGTTTGCCTCATTTTTATTGACAACATTATTGTTGATTGTATTTTTATAAAAGGTTGATCAAAATAATACTGAGAGGGGGAGTGACAAATGCAAGTCATGGATTATGATTGCAAGTTAGAAAAGCTATGTGAAACTTATTTTATCCAGCATTGCCTTGCATCATTTCCCTACCATATGTATGAATTCAAAATGGCTGATGTTGAGGTCGATAGTATTGTACCGCTTTGCAGATATGTTTTTAATGAGAGGCTTACCTTTGCTAGACAATTGGTTGAGTTGTATGAAACTTCGTCAATTGCATTATTCGAGCCTTGCATTCGATATGATTCTTTTGGAAGGAAGAGCATCATAGCACCTCCTGTAATTGAACAACGAGATGGAGTAAATATACTATGCGATGGAATGCATAGGGTTTATTCTGTCATCAGAGATGATTTGAAGAATATAAAGGTATTGCTTGTAAAAAACCACACCCTTCCTTTGCCGGGAGAACTAAACAGTTGGGAAAATGTTTGTTTAATGCCGGAGCAATTACCTGTCGAGACTAATTTCATCAATTTCAAAAGAGAGGGACTGACAGGTTATTCAAAATTCTTCAATGATGAATGCTTTCTTAATTTGTAGGATACGGGAAGGATATTTAATATGAACACCTATGATAAAATAATCCAATTATTACGAAATGATGAAAGGATTTTGGCATGTGCTTTGGGCGGCTCACGTTCAAGACAACAATATACTTCAAAATCTGACTATGATATCTTTTGTATCAGCACGAATGAAGGCTTTGATTCAGTGATATTTGAGTTAGCCGCTTCATTAGAAACGATGGAATGTATAAAGATAGCTGTTTATACATACTATCGAGAAAACTGGGGATATATGTTTAAAGCTCTAAGCTGTGAAGATGAGAGCTTCGATATATCGCTTATACAGCAATCAAGAGCGACGGAAATGGCTATACGCAGTACGAATAAAATAATATTTGACACCGACAATGTATATTCAAACCTAATAAGTGAAGCAATTGATAGCGTTTATGAGCCAATGATATTGCAGGAACAAAAGAAGAATGATTACTTACGGCTATTTGCGTTTGAATATAGACGTTTCTGTAATGCCATTGAAACTGATGACTATTGGTATGTCGTACGTTGCTTGGAAAGATTAAAGAATTATTACATTCTTTATTCGCGATCTTTTTTAAAAGCACCTCCAAAGTCGTTGCATTTCCCTGAAAAAGGATTTTCATCCATTGATTCAACGCTGAAGGATGGCTATCATATTGATGGAACTATGGAATCGGCAGTAAGAACATGTCGATTTTTAACACAAAAATTACTGCTAATTGCTAATGACAAGGAGATGTTGCGAGATGTACTTTCGTTGGATAGTTTTGAGAATCCACCGCCATTAAAAGTTGTTCTAATTGATATGGAGTACGACAGGGCAGAGTTGAATGAGCCAATTAATGTCTATGTTCTTTTGCAGTGTCTCTCACCAGAGGTGAATTGTAATGTTGAGATTTGCGTTGTTTACCGCCATTCAGAGTTGCAAGGTAGTTCTCCGTTTGGAGTAATAGATAATGCAGATGTTTTGTTGATTTCAAGTAAAGTTAGTTCGGAAGCCGAGCTTGCTTCGTTATTGAAAAAATATAAAAATAAACCAATAGTTTTAGGTGGAGTTGTTGCGTCGCACAAATACCATGACATAGTGTCAGTATATGATAACGTCATATGTGCCATCGGTGAGGGTGAAACAAATTTTGACAGAGTTCTAAGGTTATTCATCTATTATCGCGATGTTTTTGCTGTTAAATCTGCTTTGTTTGCACAAAATGTACCAAATTTATATTTCAAGTTGAATGAAGATTATATTCAGACAGATAGACAAAAATACATAGTTTCAGATAACGATGTAAGAGCAACTATACACCCCGATATTGAGAACTTAATCACTAAACAAGGACTGGTAAGAATCGAGGGTAGCCGTGGATGCCCTTGGAATGCTTGCTCGTTCTGTGTGATTGAGTGGAAATATCCTGGTTGCATGTGGATGGGATTTCCTGTAGCTGCTGTTGTAGATGAGATAAAAAATCTCTCAAATCAAGGTGTTAAAACACTCTACTTTACGGACGAGGATTTTCTTGGAAACTATGAACATATAATAAACCTGTTTTCTGCCATTTTGTCAAACAAACAAAATGGCCAAATTGATCCAGATATGAAATACTGGGGCAGCACAAGTGTTTTTACGTTAAAACAATTGAAGGGGGATGTTAATCAGTGCCTACAATTACTTTTAGATTCTGGTGTTCAGGGACTATTTGTTGGAATTGAATCAGGTAGTGATTCACAGTTGCGTCGTTTTAATAAAGGGGTTACCGTCACGGATAATGCTGATATGTTGTCGATTTTAAATAGTTTTGAATTTGTGGTAGATATAGGCTTTATTATGTTTGACCCTGAGACAACTATGGAAGAACTTGCTGAAAATATGAAATTCATTCGAGAAAATGGACTTGATAAACATACATCTCGCTTAGCAAAGGAGTTAAGGTTGGTTTCACACACTCGGTTATACAATAGATATCAAACCTCAGGCTTTCCCATGCAAAGCAAAGGACTGGATATTGAGTATGATTATGAATATTTAGATAAAAATATTCGAATTCTCGTTAAATGGCTTAGAGAGATTAGTCAAAGTATTTCAGCAAGAGCGTATGAGATACAAGCGGATATCAGAGCACATACTGAGAAGTGGTTTGATGGCACTCGGGCACAGGAGATAACCCTTCTGCGAAATCTTGAATATACGTTTATTGACAACTGTTTGGCAAGTTACAAAACTTATGGAGAGTTAACTGAGCAGGCGGCAGAGTCAATTTGTGTTAGTTTGTTCAAACAGAACAGAGGTGTTATTTATGATTAATAGATATCCCGAAGATGATTGTAACTGTTATATATTGAATGATTTGCCCGACAATACGGAATTCACTAAATATCCCTCTGAATATTGGGTATTGCATCTGTATGTTATCGTACTTGAACAATGCAAAAGTGAGCAGTATCCTTTATTGGATAATGGTAAGTTCTTGGTGCTTGAACATCCAAGTTATGCTGACCATAATAGAAGTATCTGGTCAACTCCTTATTTGGCATATCGGATTGATGTAGGAACAAAGAGGTATAATAGGGTTTTGGACATCAAAAAAATGTACAACAATCAATGTAAGATTAAGCATGAATTGTTGACTGAGCTAACGAGTTACCGTTTTTATCATATGGGAATATCTTCGTATGATTTTGAAGATGGTCGCGAGTATATCGAATACAAGCGTTCGCCTCGACAACCAGATACGTGGAAATGCTATCTGGTCAAAGAGCGTTTTGTGTATAATATAGACCGTTTAGGATTACAGAACCTCATTGATCCAGAGGGGTTGCATGCTTATAGCTATTATCCAATTGTCAATGGCACCAATGAGAACACACTCTATGGGAAGCCCTTATCAACAAACGTTGCGCAATTGTTTAATGATGGATATCTTTTGCGTAAAGCCAAAATTGAGCAGATTGGTTTACATGAATTTCGGACGAGATTCAAAGGCTACATCATAAAATTCGATATTGTATCGTTTATAGATGCTATGCACAGTATCGAATGGAATTATAAGTCATTTGAGAAATCTGGTGCTCAGTACTCAGAAGCGTTTATTATTTATCTACAACATATATTCGAGCAAGAGTTGATAAATGCAAAGGTTTCTCAATACCGATTAGAGGGGGACGGTTTTCTTGCTTCGATAGAGACTGCGACGGTCAATCATGATATAGAAGGAAAAATCATATCTGCATTTAAAGCTATTGCTAAAAAAGTTGCAATTCTACTGCGAGAGAATAAATTGTCGTTCCGCGCATCTTTGCTATTTGGAGAGTACGACTATGGAAAAGAACTTGGTTTGTTTTCAAAAGAATTAGCTCATTCAGGCAAAGAATTAATCCGTATTACTAGAATGGATTCTGCGATAAAGGAACATATGTGTTCTGGATATTATACAGAACCTATGCTATTCTTTTTAATTGATTCTACAATATGCGACAGTGAAAGCCTCTCCTGTGACGAAATATTGAGCTATATAGCACATATTGATAGTTTTAGGGAAACTATAGTCAACGGGAACCTTTACATAATAAAAATGGAGGAGATTCTATGAACAATGTAAAAATCACCAAAGCGATGCTAGCCAAAAACGAATTGATTTTGGATGAAATCAGACCAAAGCGGTTTGCGATAGCGTCCAACTTCATCACCTGTATTAAAAAGCAGAGTGGTGAGAGCTGCTTTATGCTCTTTAATTATGAACCGCAAAAGTGGAATCAGTGGTATCCTTATTTCTATTCAACAAACGGTGACTTCGATTGTCATGCGAAGACTTACTCAGAGTTAATGGCAGAGTACTGGGCATTGTCTTCTCAGTATCCTCAAATCAATTCGAGGTATGAAAAGGCAATTACGTCCATTTCGACCCTTTTGGGTATTAAGGGAGGCATTTCAGTGGAAGACAGCTCTATTGAGACTGAGTATTGGATAAAATACTCTAAGACTCAGAATGTTTGGACCTTCTATGAAATTGAGTTTTTACAGATTGTCCAGTTGCCTGAGATGGATTTTTCAAAACTAGGCGATGTTGCGTTGTTGCCATTGGATGAAAATGTGATTACTGATGTGCTTTCGTCGGGCAAGTTCAAAGGTGTCCCGATTGTGGATAACACTTTGGATATTCTGAGAAATAAGGAGAAATTAACAAAACTCACTGAAAAATCCATCACCATCTAATCAAGTTACCCACGATCTACTCTGTTTTGTTTGGCAGGTTGTGGGTAGCACGATTTTTGTCAATAACGCATCTTGTTCTGAACAGATAGCACATTTTAGATCAGAGTATTTGTATACGTAGTTCAACCGTCACGTTTAATATGATATTATCCGAATAATCTGAAGCTTTTCAAATATTTGATTGCATTTTATGTATCAGTTCCGTGGGGTGCGCAAGGTGTATTTGGGTGCAGTTTTCCCAGTGTACCTGCACCGCTGAAAGCATAGGCTCATCCAAAGATCGAAATCGTGAACATTGTATTAATGTTTCGGTCATTAGACAGTGGAGATAGAGAGATTCAAATTTTTGAATGGTTTAATTTAAAGGTTGTAGAATATTATATGTATTTGTCCTATGAGAGCATTTTATGTTTTAAATTATCCGATATTTTAACATTAATTATTTAGTAAAGCAAATTGAAGTCTTCTTAATATTTCCCAATATGCAAAGAATAAAGGAGGTATCCGGGATGGATGTGGATAATCTATTTAAAGAGTATGGGAAGTGGAAAAAAGACCGGCTGATGCTGGCACACGAGTTGATACGTTTTGAAGGAGTTTCCGATGATGAGGTTATAGAGTCCATGTGTTTTTCCAAACCAGCAGGAGATCGGATACAGAAAAGCGGCATCACGGATACAACAGGGAAAACAGCTATCTATTACCGCAAGGTGGCTGAAACGATGAATGATGACTGGTATGATTTCCTGTTCCGCCAATACCAGGAGGTAAAAGAGGAAATAGAGTTTTTTGAATCTGCAATCCGGCAATTGAGCGGAAGGCTGCCTGAAGTGATATATGACATGGTGGTATTGGAAATGCCATGGAAAGAAATGGCGGGGAAGTATCAGGTCAGTGAAGCCATGCTGACAAAATATAGGAAGAAAGCTATGAATGAATTTCAAATATTATATGAACTGCGGGAAAAACATGTGGAGCAATATCTTTTGAGCTGACGGTTCAATCCTGGTTTAGTGTTACAGTTCACACCCCAACTCCGCCAGTAAATATGCAAGTCAATACCCCGCAGCAAGCTACGGGGTATTGACTCTCGCGGCATGAGGCAAATGGCAACCCATTTGCCTCATTACTCGTTGGAATAACCGGGTTCATTACTGAGCTTCAGTTATCGTCTTTTCTTTAGATTTAGGCGGTCGTGTTCGCTCAAAAATGGAAGATACTTTCTGATACAGGTTATCTTCTATATTGCGTAGCAAATAGATCACGCTCAT
>Ga0153949_1000794_pt1 | contig 11266 bp, 8 predicted proteins | sample TSNJ033MetaG_FD_104705 | JGI IMG/M metagenome (GOLD analysis project Ga0153949, IMG submission 104705) | Attine ant fungus gardens microbial communities from New Jersey, USA - TSNJ033 MetaG | ecosystem: Host-associated > Fungi > Mycelium > Unclassified | place: USA: New Jersey, Wharton State... | reverse complement strand
AATAAAAATATCGCCATTCAAAGTAAACTATAGTCAAGATCCAAGGATGGAATTTGAGGGAAGAAGAAAGGGGAAGTACAAAGCAGTGGGAAAATTTGTAGAAAAAATAAAGAAAATCCAGGAGGAAGCAAAAGCAGTACTAGGGAAAGTACAGGAGGAAATAAAGAAGTTTGCAAACAAAAGGTAAAAGGAGGAAGAGGAATACAGAGTAGGGAACTTAGTACTACTAAGTACAAAGAACTTGAAATGGAAAATGAAAGAGAGAAGATCAGAGAAATTAACAGAGCATTTTGTGGGCCTCTACAAAGTCAAGAGAATTGTCTCTAGTAATGCGATAGAGTTAGAACTATCTAAGTCTATTAAAATATACCCTATAGTTAACATAAGTAGAGTACGGCTCTATAAACTACAGGTAGAGGAACAGAAGAAGATACTGCCAAAATGGGTCATTATTGAAGGGGAGGAGGAATTTGAAGTAGAAAAAATCTTAAACAAAAGAATAGTTAGGGAGAAGGAAAAGTTTCTGGTAAGGTAGAAGAGGTACATGGTAGAAGAAGATACTTGGGAGAATAGAGAAAACTTGGAGAATACAAAAGAGTTGGTAAAAGAGTTTGAGAGGATATATGGAGAAGAGATTGAGGAACTAAGACAACAAGAGCTAGAAAAAGAGGAAAAGGAATTTAGTTAGGAATTACCTAAGAAGTTCATGGCAAAATTGTTATATAGTTGGAGAAAAAAAAGGTACAAAAGAGAAAGGGAAAAGAGGTGGGACAAGAACTGGAGTCAATGGAAAAATTCCTTAGGACAAGAAAACTTAAAAAGGAAGCCATGTAATAAAAGCTCCAAAAAGAAAATAGGTTCCTGTGCATTTGAACACTTAATCCAAAACCTCAAATTGTACAATAGGATCAAGATATAAACAGTATAGAAACTTAAGTAATCAGATCACATGACAAGGTCAAGTGATCATAGAACATTCTAGAAGAACATATGACTATGGGCTAATAGTAGTACAGTCACTGTAAAAAATAGTATAAGTAGTAGTCCAATCTAATGAAGAACTCCATTGAGTTCTTCTTGAACATCCATCTAGGGTGATCACTAAGAGCATTTACTGCCTATCAATAACAACATAAAATTAACCAAGACTAGGTCATTTCAAGGCAATAATTGTTAGATAGTAGATACAAATAGACTTCTTTGTTAGGAAGGACATATTTTTATACCAGATAGTCCTGGACTATGGCTACAAGTGTTGTATTCAAAGCATGATCATATACTAGTAAATTACTTTGGTCAGTTGAAAACTCTCTACCTTGTATATAAGGACTACTTTTGGCCCAAGCTCTAAGAATTTATAATAGACTATATATAGTCTTGTAATACATGTATATGTAATAAGACTAAATGACACTGCTCTTATAGACTCTTAAAGCAACTATCTATCCTAATCTAACCTTAGGATTTATTATTGATGGACTTTATCAAGCAGTTACTCCAATCAGATAGTTTCACAAACATTCTTGTAATTATGGACAAGTTAACAAAGTAGGCTGTATTCATCCCAACTCATAGGTCAATCAATGTTACAGAACTTACCAATCTATTTGTTCAATATGTATTCTCTAAACACAAGGTCCTATCATATATAACTTCAGACAAGAGATCAGAATTCATTTCTAGATTCTTTTAGTTACTAGTAGCAGCATTACAGATAAGACTACACTATACTTCAGACTACCATCCTAAAGCCAATGGACAAATTGAGAGAATGAACCAAACTCTTGAGAAATACCTTAGAATTTACTGTAACTACTAACAATCTAACTAGGTTTACTTACTTTCCCTTGCAGAATTTGCCTATAACAATGCATTCTCAGCTACTATAGAAGAGTCTCTTTTTTTTGTAAACAAAAGATATTACCCTCAACTACAAATCCAGACTGAAATGGAATAACTAGCCAAATTAGCAAGACTGTTTGTAACAGAACTTGAGTTGGTATATAAAGAATTAAAAAGAAATATTACAAAGGCTTAAACTCATTACTAGGGAGTGGCAGATACTAAACAATCCCTGGTACCAGATATTTGAGTAGAGGATCTTGTATTTGTACTGGCTAAGCTTATTTGTACCACTTACCTATCCAAAAAATTATCAGAAAAATTTCTAGGACTATTTGAAGTGATAGAGAAGCCTAGTTTCCATTTGTACCAGATTAAATTACCAGCCTATCTTTGATCTATTTATTCAGTCTTCTATATATCACAACTGGAGCTAGCAATATCAAGCAATATTAAGAGCTGCTACAACCTATTCCTTCACCTATTAAAGTCAAAGGTAATGCTGAATATGAAATTGCACAAGTCCTAGACTCAAAATTTGATCATTGAAGAAAGAACCCCTTTCTTTACTATATGTAGTAGACTGGCTATAACAGCAGACAAATTCTCATAGTTGGGAGTTGATGATTTGAACTATGCATTAGAGCTGGTGCAAGAATTTTATAAACAGTATCCTAATAGACCTAGACTTTATCAATTGCCTCCAGATTGGACTGTGAGTTAAGTCTAGGATTGCTACCTTAGTCATTAGGGCTATAAGGGTATAGCCATAAAGAAGAGGTACTATTACAACCCTATGATACCATAACCATCACTTTAACTCTTGATGTTATCAAGGATAACTATATAGTTAGTCACCAGTCTATATCACCTTGTTAGTAGTCTAGTTGTCACAAAAAAGTGATTACTAAATAGTGATATAGAGGTATAACAAAATACCTGTTCAAAGAACTATATAAATAGCTGGACCCTTATTAGCAAGTAGCCTTGCTAATGTCGCCCTTTTGGTATAGTAGTAAACCATACAGTATGTGACTACTGGTCTATAGTACAACTGTGACACTAGTCTTTAGTTTTGTTGTCTCTAAGTATTCCAGAATATTCTTCTAGACCCTCTGCTCTTGTTTCTTAAATTGGGGTTGTACAGAGAAGAGCATAATTAAATTGAAGCCAACTTCTCTGTCCAGGTTATAGGCTTGACACTTAGATAGAATATAGAAACCAGTTGTTTTTATTTTAAAATCTCTAAGTGATATAGAAAAAAACTATGAAATACATAACAAGGAAATATTGGTGGTAATTAGATACTTAGAAGTATAGAGGCACTTCCTAAAAGAAATAACCACAAAATTTGAAATTTGGACAGATTATAAAAATTTTAAGTATTTTATAAAAATACAAAAGTTAAATAGAAAGCAAGCAAAATAGGCTCTATACCTGTTTAGATTTGACTTTACACTCAAACATGTTCTAGGAAGTAAAATGGGAAAGGCAAATAGCTTGAATAAGAGACCAGATTGGGAGATTGGAGTAGAAAGAGATAATGAGAATGAAACACTGGTTAAGCTAGAATAGTTAGAAGTAAAAAGAATAGAAGGAGTAGAAGTGATCATAGAGGGAGTAAACTTACTAGAGAAAGTAAGGCAGTTAGAAGTAAAAAATAATAGAGTAGTTAAAGCAGTAGAAGAGATGAAGTAGACAGGAGTAAAGATGCTAAGAGATGAAGAATAGAGAAAAATTGATAGCATAATATATAAGGAAAGGAAGATGTATATATCTAAGGATAAGAAATTAAGAACAGAGATTATTAGATTGCATCATAATACACTAGTAGAAGGACATAGGAGACAATAGAAAATAGTAGAATTGATTACAAGAAACTTTTAGTAGCCAGGAGTAACAAAAAAGGTAAAGCAATATATGAAGAGGTATAATTTCTATCTATTACAAATAGCCACTTACTGGTTTGTGATTGCTTGATTTGATAATAAAAGTGTTCAAAAAAGCAAAGTTAGACAAGCAGCAAAAGATGTTGTTAAGTCTGAGGTTTATTCTCAGATATATAGTTCTTAAATACATGATTGTGGTGGTCTGTGTACCAGAACAGCCTACCACATAATCACTATCTATTGTTCTTGAAATAGAGATAACCTAACCATCTTAGAGCAGTCTTTTGTTCTATTCAAGGACAAATAATAATTTATAGGTAAAGATTAGTATCATATACAAACATTAAGGATCTTGTATCTCCATGGAATCTTTTCATCTCTGGTTCTATTTATGGCTGAAAGAAGTGCATTGAAGAGAACTTCATGATGGTCATTGAAGCAAATGATTACATTAAGCAGTTCTCAAGATATCAGCAATTTAGTGTCTGGTAACCTGGTGATCACTGACTAATCTACTGATAACTTGGTAAATACTAATTGCTTTGAGATGTTTTTGGTATTGTTTGAAAGGTCTTCTTAAGGGCTTTTGGTGGCTATTTATATTGTTAAAATCAGTCAAGTATTCCCAGAGTTATGGTCTAAATGAAGTTTGTAATAGGAAGTAGAAAATACAGAAAAAAAAAGCAAGTAAAAAAGATAGAAAAAGGAAAAACAGTAGAAAAACTGGTGCCTAGGAGATTCTGAAAGTGAAAGAAAGTATTTGGAAAGAAGAAGTCAGAAAGAATACCTACAAGAAAACTATAGGACTATATAATAAATTGAAGAAAAAATATATTCACTATCAAGGAAGAAAAGAGAAGAAGTACAAGCATTTGTAAAGAACCAGTTACAAAAAGGGTATATTCAGTTATTGAAATCACCATAGACCTTACCAGTCTATTTTGTAATAAAAAAGAATGAAAAAAGAAAAATGGTGCAAGACTATTAATATATAAATTAGTAGATAGTAAAAAATGGATACTTTTTGTCTATTATGATAAATCCTCTAGAAGATAAAAAGGAGTATAATGGGTAGAGAGATAATCTCTCTCTGGATGATTATTATGAAGTTAATTATCTCAGAGGGAATAATTATAAATGGTTATTCTACTCATTAAATAAATGGAAAAGAGCTCAAGAAAGAGGATAGGAGAACTGGACCACTGTTCTCAATGATTATGATTGGTGATATTAATAGTGACTACTGATCAGGATCTTTAATAGATCCAGATCCAACTGAAATCTAAAAAAGAACTAATCTAAATAGAAACTATAATAGAAGAACACTTAAAACAGACTTATAAATAAACTATAAATTCTAAAACAGATATTGGTAGTAACCTGGACAGCAACAGTCATAGACAGTATTAGCTACTTCTCTATTAGGATAGATTAGTAGGAGTGTTCATAAATACATCTGGAAAAAGTGAAGAACTCTAAGTTCTTTTTTTTTTTTCCTTAATCTTTGGTTTGGAAGAACACTTTAAGAAAGTATTGTTATAATTAACAATTATCTCTGGAGTGAACATTAACTAGAAAGACAATTGGATATACTTTTGTTGAAATACTCTAATAGAATATCACTTGAAAAGTGATAGTACAAGAACTATTAGTTATCCTTAGGCAACAAATACATTTGAAGTTTAAGTCATAACATTACCTCTTATCATAGATATCCTAGATAGAGTAAAGAAAAAGAAGGTGTTCACAAAACTGGATCTTAGATGGAGGTATAATAATATAAAGATCAAGGAGGATGATAAGTAAAAGATAGCATTTATAACATATATTAGCATATATAAACTAATAGTCATGTATTTTGAACTGACAAATTCCCTAGCTACCTTCCAAACTATAATAAATAACCTATTCTAAGATATAATCAATTAGAGAAATATAGCAGTATTCATTGATAATATAATAGTCACCATGGATACTAAAAAGGGATATAATGAACTAGTGGAGAAAGTATTAAACAGACTAGAGGAAAATGACCTATTTGTTAAGCCAGAAAAATATTGGTGGAAAGTAAAGAAGATAGAATTTCTAGGTATAGTAACTGGACCTTGAGAGGTAGAAATGCAGAAGGAGAAAATAAATAGAGTTCTAAACTAACTAGTACTAAGAAATATAAAGGAAGTACAAAAGTTTCTAGAGCTTGCAAACTATTACAGGCAGTTTATTAAGGACTTTGCTAGAATAGCAGCTCTTTTGTACCTACTAGTCAAAAAGAAAGAAAAGTAGAGATAAAGAGAAAAGTAGAGAGAAGTGTTTAGAAGATTAAAAAAAGTATTTACAATGAAGCCAGTTTTAGCTATTCCAGATTTAGATAGAAAAATGAAGATAAAGGCAAATATCTCAGACTATACAACAAAAAGAATATTGTTAGTAAAATATAGAAATAAGAAGTGGAGGCCAGTTGCTTTTATCTTGAAATCATTGAATATAACTGAACAGAACTATAAAATCTATGATAAAGAGATACTAGTAGTAATTCAGTACTTAGAGTCATAGAGGCACTATTTAAAAGAGACAAAAGTAAGGTTTGAGATCTAAATAGACTACAAAAACCTATAGTACTTTATGACTAGCCAAAAGTTAAACCAAAGACAAGCTAAATAGACATTGTACCTATCATGATTCAACTTTACCTTGAAACATATTCTAGAAAAGAGTATGAAAAAGATAGATAAATTGAGCAGAAGACCAGATTGGCAAGAAGAAGCAGAAAAGAATAATAAAAACCAAATGTTGATAAAGCCAGAATAAATAAAAAGGACAGAAACATTAGTAGAAGAGAGCAATCTAAGAGATAAGATTAGAAAAACACAGAAAGGAGACAAAAGAGTAATTAAAGTGATAGAAGAACTAAAGAAAGTAGGAATGAAAATATTAAGAGATGAAAAATAGATAATAGAAGAAGAAGTAGTCATAAAAGAAGAATAAATCTATATGCCAAGGAGAAAATTGAGGGAAGAGGTAATACAGTTATATCATAATATACCAATAAAAAAACATAGGAGAAGATAGAAGACAATGGAACTGATGACAAGAAACTACTGGTGGTCAGTAGTTACAAAGGAAATAAAAAAATATATGAATGAATGTAATGCTTGTTAATACTACAAAAATAGAAATGAGGCCCTAGCAGGAAAGCTGATACCCAATGCAATTTCAGAAAAACTATGAAATCATATTTCAGCAGATTTCATTATAAAGCTACCTTTAGCTTAGAGTTATAATGCAATTCTAGTGGTTTGCAACCAATTCAGTAAAATAGCATATTTTATAGCAACTATGGAGAAAACATCAGCAGAAGAACTTGCTAGGCTATTCAAGGATCACATCTGGAAATTATAGTCTTTTAGAAAGTATCATATTAAATAGAGAAGTGTAGTTTGTAGTGGGAATGATGAAAAAACTGAATGAGTTGTTAGAGATCCAAACAAAACTGTTAATAGTCTATTATCCCCAAATAGATAGGCAAATAGAGAGGATCAATCAGGAGTTGGAACAATATCTAAGGATTTTTATTAACCATAGACAAAAGCAGTAGCTAGACTGGCTGGAAACTGTTGAATTTGTATATAACAACAAAATTCATTCAGCTACAAAAATATTTCCTTTCAAGATAAATTATGGTCAAGATCTAAGAATAGAGTTTGAAGGAAGAAGAAGGGAAAGGTTTGAAGTAGTAGAAAAATTTGTAGAAAGAATAAAGAAAATTCAGAAAAAAGAAAAAGTAGTATTAGAAAAAGCATAGAAGGAGATAAGAAAGTATGCAAACAAAAAGTAAAAAAAAGAAAAGAAGTATAAAGTTAGAGACTTAGTACTGTTGAGTACAAAGGACTTAAAATAGCAAATGATAGGAAAAAGATTGGAAAAGCTAACAAAACGGTTTATAGGCCCATATAAAGTAAAAAGAATTGTCTCAACCAATGCTATAGAGTTAAAATTACCAAATTCTATTAAAATATACCCTATAGTTAATGTAAGTAGAGTATGATTGTATAAGTCTCAGGTAAAAGAGTAGAAGAAGACTCTACTAAAACTGGTCATTATTAAAGGAAAAGAGGAATTTGAGATAGAAAAAATACTAAATAAAAGAATAGTTAGAGAAAAAGAGAAGTTTTTGGTATAATAAAAGAAATATACAGCAGAAGAAGACACCTAGGAAAGTAGGGAAAACTTGAAGAATATGAAGGAACTGGTAGAAGAGTTTGAAAGAAAGTGTAGAGAAAAGGCCAAAGAAGTAAGACAACAAAAAGAAGAAAATAACAAAAAAGAATTCTCAAAAGAACTACCAGGGAGGATTATAGCTAAGATACTATAAGAGTAGTCAAATAAGGAATATAAGAGACAAAGAGAGAGAAAATGGAAGGAAAACTGAAGACAATAGAAAAATTCCTTGAGATAAGATAACTTAAAGAGAAAACCATGTTATAAAATGACTTCCAAAAAGAAAACTATTTCTTGTATATTTATTAACTTAATAGGAAACTTTCAAGAATACAATACAAAAAAGATATAAATAGTGTAGGAAGGACTATGTAAGATATATAATTCTTAGTAAGGGTCATGTGATCACAGAAGACAGATATACAGACCAGCCAATATTTGTATAAATATTTAATGAAATTTAATAGGGAACTCTATTGAGTTCTTCCTGAATAACTATCTTAGTTAAGCTTTAAGTCTTTACAACCTTGCACTAACATCCTGGATATTTTCTATTAGATTAATGAATGTATGGAAATAATTTTTTCTTTAGAAATTGTTTTATAATAATACTCTTCTTTAATTCTCTACTTTTATTTTATTCTCTTGAACCTTTAGTATACAATTGAAAGCTAGTACTACATTTTATTATCTGTTTGTCATATACTGGATTTTTGGTTATGATTAGTATTATTTATCTATTTTCTTTTCCTTATTATTATTTATCTTTTACTTAATTCAGAGTAAAAGTATTGTATTTTAGACTAGAAAAAGTATTGTGTTTCAGACTGGCTTTCTCCTATTCCAGCTAGGGTATATATATGGAGTAGATACATAGTGGCCACCTAGTTTGTAAATTAATATTTCTCTGTTCTTTGTTCATATTCCTCTTCTTTTCATATATATTTCTTTAACTTAAACTTTAGACTTTTGTTCAATATCTAACAATATCTTCTTATCTCCAAAATTAACAAATAGGAGATTAGAATACAATATATACATTGAAGTCAAAATCATCTCCCTTTGTTATCTCTAAACTTCTACTCTTTGATATATATATCTCAGAGTATAAGTATATTTTCTTTCTATACTAGCTAGTACTCCTTTTCTATAATATATACCATCCTGGAGTTATTATATTAGCTAATTAATACTCCAATTCTCTATTCTTGACACTGTTCTAGTACACAATTTCCTTTTGTGCTCTTTCACTAGTAGACTTTATTATCTTTAGTTCTTTTACTGATAAGTCTCTACTTTTCTAGATTCTATATCTATTATTTTGATTCATTATATACCTTTTTATAGATGCTTCTCTCTTCAACCTGGTTCTATTAGTTGTACTACTATTCAGTTCACTTGTGTCCTAATAACTAGTCTGTTTTCTCAAACTGCTATCTTATACTTCTTTAATATCTATTTGGTATTTATTTACATCTTTTACAAAAGTATTCTTGTTTTTGAGTTCAGTGGCAATCTCTTTGACCCTTTTACTTTTAATGAGTATCATGCTCAGGTTCTTTAGGAGATAAAATTAGTATTTGATCATTATACTCAAAGATAAAGATTGAGCTTAATTCTTTTTTTTTCTTTTTTCTGTTTTTTTTAGATATATCTTATTTTATTATTATCTATTGTTTCCTGTATCTAGATATTATTTTGCTATTATATATCTATACCAGTCATCTTGTTGACTTTTCTGTATAATTTATAAGTTTCCTGTCATATCTACTATCATGACATTGAAATAGTGTCTATATTTAGCATGATATTGTATGAAAAAATTATCTAAAGTTCTTTTTCTTTCTCCTTATGTTATTATTTGGTTTAACTTTTCTTTGTCTTCCTCTTATTATTAAATGATGTTCTTACTATTGTTCTAGATTATTCATTTCTTACTCTAGAAGCTTCCAGTTCCTCTTCACTCATTATATGTTATATACCAGTATGTCTTTTCTCTTCTTTCCTATTTTTTACTCATTTTTTCTTTTTTTTCCTATAGCATTTATCTAGGTTGTTCTTTACTATATTTTATTATTTTCTAGAACCTTTCTGTATTTGCTTGTAATTTATTCCCAATTGAGCAGTTTTGTTATTACTTTATCAGTATAAAAGTTTCTTTTTGGTTCCTCTGTCAGTTTCTGTAAGTTATTATCTGATGTATTTAAGAGTTCTTATACTTGTATCATAAAGTCAAGCTTTCTTCTAGATAGATAAAGGAGTACTCTGAAGGCTACCACTTTATTCTGCTATACTAAACCATTAAGTTCAGCTAAGATATAGGCATCTCTCTGGAGTTTTCTTACCACTACCATAAATCCTAGGTATTTTGGCTTTATTTTTTTGTTTACTGATATTTCTATAGCTAAATTCTTTACCAATACTAGACTACCTAGTCCTAGATCAAATTCCTTTATTTTATGTTATAGGTTATTTTCCAGCTATAGAGTTCTTCTAATCTTTTCTTTTATAATTCTATCTTTTATTTCTTTTATATAAGACATATGTTTTTTTAGCACTATCACTTGTAGTCCTATAAGTTCTTCTCTAAAAAGTATTCTCTTCAGGTATTTGATAAGTCATGTTACTTCAATCACATCTAGAGATAAAGTTGGGTGTACTTCTGTTACTATAAAGTATAAAGAATATTTTGTACCCTTTTTTACTGTAATTCTATTTGCTTATATCATATGGTATAGATACTAGGTCCATTTCTTTATATCTCCCTTGGTAGCCTTGTATAACATTTACCTTAGATTCTAGTATGGTCTTTCTACTATACTATTTACTTGGGAGTTGTATAGCAAGATAACTACTCCTCTGATACTATATTTTTCTTCTAGCTACTTTATAGTTTTCTTAAATAGTGATCTATTGTCTATGCTTCTCTATCTACATATAAGAGTGCTATTGTTCTTGAAATAGAGATAACCTAACCATCTTAGGGCAGTCCTTTGTTCTATTCAAGAACAGATGATAATCTATGGATAAAGATCAGTTATCATGTACAAACATTGAGAACCTTGTATCTCCATGGGATCTTATCACCTTAGGATCTATTTATAGCCAAAAGAAGCGCATTAAAGAGAGCTTCACAATGGTCATTGAAGCAAACAATTATGTTAAGCAGTTTCTGAGATATCAGCAATTTAGTGTCTGGTGACTTAGTGATCACTGACTGATCTACTGATAACTTGGTGAATACTGATTGCTTTGAGATGTTTTTGGTACCGTTTGAAAGGTCTTCTTAAGGGCTTTTGGTGGCCATTTAGATTGTT
>Ga0153949_1000789_pt1 | contig 11275 bp, 7 predicted proteins | sample TSNJ033MetaG_FD_104705 | JGI IMG/M metagenome (GOLD analysis project Ga0153949, IMG submission 104705) | Attine ant fungus gardens microbial communities from New Jersey, USA - TSNJ033 MetaG | ecosystem: Host-associated > Fungi > Mycelium > Unclassified | place: USA: New Jersey, Wharton State... | reverse complement strand
TCGTTATCAATAAGGAAATAAAGCAGATTTCAATCCACGCTCCCGAGGGGGAGCGACTGCTATTGAATCTGTTCCCTTTTTGGCACACTTATTTCAATCCACACCGTCCCGAAGGACAGTGACGATTTGATGGATAACTGCCATTTCGTCATTGGCATTTCAATCCACACCATCCCGAAGGACAGTGACACTGACATTCCATTTTCCTCCTAAATGATAATGTATTTCAATCCACACCGTCCCGAAGGACAGTGACATTAACACCTGGTGCAATGCATTATTAACGGGAATTTCAATCCACACCGTCCCGAAGGACAGTGACGTTTAACCTGAAGGAAGAGATTATACAACAATATATTTCAATCCACACCGTCCCGAAGGACAGTGACACGTTTTTCTTCATTCATTACCTCACCTCCTGTATTTCAATCCACACCGTCCCGAAGGACAGTGACCCACTCGTTTCCTGCGCCCGTACCGTAGTCAATATTTCAATCCACACCGTCCCGAAGGACAGTGACCTTCTTTCTACCTTCACAATTCTTACCAGTTACATTTCAATCCACACCGTCCCGAAGGACAGTGACCCATCCACGAACCGTTACCCAGCATATCCCAAGTATTTCAATCCACACCGTCCCGAAGGACAGTGACCAATGTATGGTATGTCTTCTCCCAGCAGTATTTATATTTCAATCCACACCGTCCCGAAGGACAGTGACGCCGGTTGCTCTGCTTATTGCAGCGATACTCCATATTTCAATCCACACCGTCCCGAAGGACAGTGACCGCTATGTCGTACATGCTCCCATCGTTCAGAATATTTCAATCCACACCGTCCCGAAGGACAGTGACGTCGTAAAAGTAATCGATCCCAATCGCAAGGCCATTTCAATCCACACCGTCCCGAAGGACAGTGACAGTTAAGACACTGGTGGATTCCGTCCCATACATTATTTCAATCCACACCGTCCCGAAGGACAGTGACGATGTCACAATTTAACCCATGTGTTATTACTCAAATTTCAATCCACACCGTCCCGAAGGACAGTGACGCTGACTATACAGTCATCGTGGATATGGGCGGTATTTCAATCCACACCGTCCCGAAGGACAGTGACTTTGCTTCTTCTTCACTGCTGTAATATCCTTTATATTTCAATCCACACCGTCCCGAAGGACAGTGACCTGACCGATTCCAAGCAATGTACCAACAGGCACATTTCAATCCACACCGTCCCGAAGGACAGTGACTGTTTTGTCATCTATCTCTTTTACATCCTTTGTATTTCAATCCACACCGTCCCGAAGGACAGTGACTGTTTTGTCATCTATCTCTTTTACATCCTTTGTATTTCAATCCACACCGTCCCGAAGGACAGTGACTCGATTTCCCTGAGCCGGGTACCCCAGCAATGAAATTTCAATCCACACCGTCCCGAAGGACAGTGACTTTTACGACCCCTTTTTTAATCGTTTCCTTAAGTATTTCAATCCACACCGTCCCGAAGGACAGTGACAAAGTCATACTGATCATTTTTCAGATCGTCGATATTTCAATCCACACCGTCCCGAAGGACAGTGACTTCGTTCCTGTCGAAGCTGCCGACGCCTACCATATTTCAATCCACACCGTCCCGAAGGACAGTGACTTTAGAGGAGGATACAACATGTCACGAGGAATTATTTCAATCCACACCGTCCCGAAGGACAGTGACCTTCTTCTAATTCCCATTGCGGAGTATCTTCATCATTTCAATCCACACCGTCCCGAAGGACAGTGACCTGGAGAAGTATTACCAGCTAACAGGTAATGGTATTTCAATCCACACCGTCCCGAAGGACAGTGACGCATGCTTCTTTCCCTCCGTTTGTCGAACATTTCATTTCAATCCACACCGTCCCGAAGGACAGTGACACCGACCAAAAAGGGCAAGAATGATTCATAGGTTATTTCAATCCACACCGTCCCGAAGGACAGTGACCGAAGCCGATTGACGCAGACACAACACCTTCGGCATTTCAATCCACACCGTCCCGAAGGACAGTGACGGTCAGTGCAGGATTACATCAAATACGGCAGGGAATTTCAATCCACACCGTCCCGAAGGACAGTGACGGTCAGTGCAGGATTACATCAAATACGGCAGGGAATTTCAATCCACACCGTCCCGAAGGACAGTGACGGTATCGCTACCGGATATACCAGGAGGAACTTATATTTCAATCCACACCGTCCCGAAGGACAGTGACGTGGATCTCCCAGTACATTGTACTTCGCATTGCTATTTCAATCCACACCGTCCCGAAGGACAGTGACAAAGGGCGGCAGCCGTTAGATCGTGCATTTTAGATATTTCAATCCACACCGTCCCGAAGGACAGTGACTTTCGTTGCAGCTCCGTTCTCGCCATAAGATCATATTTCAATCCACACCGTCCCGAAGGACAGTGACAATGAAAGGATATGACTAAAATGGAAGAATTGTTATTTCAATCCACACCGTCCCGAAGGACAGTGACAATGAAAGCACTGTCGGTTGTATGTGTTGACGGTATTTCAATCCACACCGTCCCGAAGGACAGTGACTCGTACTCAATCTCTCCGGCCTCTTCCATTTTATCATTTCAATCCACACCGTCCCGAAGGACAGTGACCCCACTCTCCGCCATTAACGACCTTACCCCTAAATATTTCAATCCACACCGTCCCGAAGGACAGTGACTTGTACATGGGTTAAATTAAGTATAATGTCCCATATTTCAATCCACACCGTCCCGAAGGACAGTGACGCCTGGCCGATTCCGACAAAGGTACCAATAGGGATATTTCAATCCACACCGTCCCGAAGGACAGTGACATTTTCGGCTTTGGTATCTTGATGGTCATATTTTCATTTCAATCCACACCGTCCCGAAGGACAGTGACCCATGGGTATGCCGTAGGGAGTGGCTGTGGAACATTTCAATCCACACCGTCCCGAAGGACAGTGACCAAAAACGCTGAAGAAGCAAACAATGAGTTAGTCATTTCAATCCACACCGTCCCGAAGGACAGTGACAAGTGAAAGCTATTACAATGCCTCGCAAGAGGGTATTTCAATCCACACCGTCCCGAAGGACAGTGACCAGTGACAGCATGGTAATAGATGGCGTAAAAGTATTTCAATCCACACCGTCCCGAAGGACAGTGACGAGAATGGATTAAAGGAGGGGGATTCCGTTGGATATTTCAATCCACACCGTCCCGAAGGACAGTGACTCGTTAAGCACTGACGTTCCGTCAATATCGTCATATTTCAATCCACACCGTCCCGAAGGACAGTGACCTTCAACGCCCTATGGCGCAGCGGTATCGAGGTATTTCAATCCACACCGTCCCGAACGACAGTGACAGATACCGTATTCCCGTGCCGGACAAGGTGGACATTTCAATCCACACCGTCCCGAAGGACAGTGACTCCATTCACCGTCCGTTGTACAATCATCGGAAACATTTCAATCCACACCGTCCCGAAGGACAGTGACAGTTAGCGATCAATGCAACTTCAACGTTAGTACATTTCAATCCACACCGTCCCGAAGGACAGTGACTTTTCCTCCTTTCCCGGGTTTATGTAACTTTTTTATTTCAATCCACACCGTCCCGAAGGACAGTGACCCGGCTTCCGTGGCTCTCCTTTCTGCCGGAAGCTATTTCAATCCACACCGTCCCGAAGGACAGTGACCTTACGAATGTTTTGCAGAATGCTGGTAGATCATTATTTCAATCCACACCGTCCCGAAGGACAGTGACGAGGATCATGCTGGAAAATTTTTATGTTTCTGTCATTTCAATCCACACCGTCCCGAAGGACAGTGACTCGTAGACCTTCGCCGTCTCTGTGTCGAACATGTCATTTCAATCCACACCGTCCCGAAGGACAGTGACTATCTGTTTTAGTATTGTCTCGTCTTCTTCGGTATTTCAATCCACACCGTCCCGAAGGACAGTGACTATGTATGCATTATCTCAATAATCAAATCATAAATTTCAATCCACACCGTCCCGAAGGACAGTGACTGCCCTAATAAGGTCAAAAGGTATACAGAAGGGGATTTCAATCCACACCGTCCCGAAGGACAGTGACGTAAATATCAGAGTAAGAAACAGTCTTTTTATATTTCAATCCACACCGTCCCGAAGGACAGTGACTTGATTGAACGATAACGAGGGTTGTAATCGAATATTTCAATCCACACCGTCCCGAAGGACAGTGACATCACGGTGTAGAACCGGCAGGCCTAGTGATCACATTTCAATCCACACCGTCCCGAAGGACAGTGACGAGTAGGGGCGCGCGCCTACTTTGTTTTTATAGCATTTCAATCCACACCGTCCCGAAGGACAGTGACAACGACTTGCCAGATCCCGGAGTGCCGGAGTAAATTTCAATCCACACCGTCCCGAAGGACAGTGACACTATAAAATTAGACTATTCATATCTTCGTGATATTTCAATCCACACCGTCCCGAAGGACAGTGACCTGCGCGCAAGCGTCCAACTTCGGAAACATCACATTTCAATCCACACCGTCCCGAAGGACAGTGACATTCCATACATTATTGAAGTTGTCTGTATTTTTATTTCAATCCACACCGTCCCGAAGGACAGTGACCAGAGGTCAAAGCATCAGAAACACCCGTGTCAAACATTTCAATCCACACCGTCCCGAAGGACAGTGACGGCAAAACCACATACTATTGATCTATAACTTATGCGATTTGCACAAAATTATTTACTTTTATAATAATTTTTATCAAGTTAATCCTCAATTCTAATAGCAAAACAGCACTCTAATAGATAATACATATCAAATATCAGTGCGAATCTCACAGCATTTTCATGTTCACTTACCATTCGCACTACATGATTAATGGTTCAGTAACATCAAAACTCGTCTTGGCACCTATGTGTTCTATTTTACTCTTATAGTTTTTACCAAGGTTGTAAAACCTAAGGCTATCCACCTCTTTATCTATTATACTCTCCAATGTTGCTTTCACTTTCCGAAATTTTGTAGCATCCATATTACATTCAAACACAGAGTACTGTACTCGTTGACCACAATTCACACACTCTTTGGCGACTTTTCGCAATCGGCTCTTACCTAATGCTGTTTCAGTATTTACATCATATGTTATCAATACAAGCATAATCTACACCTACTTCCAAAAAAAGGGGGGATACTCATCTAAATCTCCCCGCATATACCGTGCCAGTAATAGTGCTTGAATGTGCGGTGCTATTCCCCATTCTATTTTCTCGCCAAGAAACGGATGGGTAATCGGTTCTTTCTTTTTGTTCTGCCAATGAGTTAGAAACGTTTTTCTCGTTTCTTCATCCATAACCACCGCACCATTTTCTTTTTTTAGAAAACCTGAATTATTGATCACTTTTTTGTTAATTAGAGTGAGAACAAACCGGTCTGCCATTATACATCTAAATTCTTCCATCAAGTCAAGCGCTAGCGATATTCTGCCTGGACGATCTGTATGATAAAATCCAACATAGGGGTCTAGCCCTACCGTCTCAAGTGCTGACGCACACATCCCGGCCAACAGGGAATAGGCAAAAGACAACATTGCATTGACATTATCAAGCGGCGGTCTTCTGTTTCTTCCTGTGAATGTAAATTCCTCCTTTTGCTGCAAAATTAAATCATCAAATATCGAAAAATAAATAGATGCAGATTCTCCTTCAATTCCTAATAACTGCTCTGCATTTTGGCAACTCCGAATTTTATCAAGATTGTTCTTAAGAAAGATCGATTTCCCTTTCATTTTATCAACATCAATGCGCATTGGATAATCTCTTGTTGCGCGCTCCAATATCCACCTACTATTATATACCTTTCCGAGGACAAAATTTTTAGCGATTGACAGTCGTTTTTCCTTGTCATCACTAATGCGGTATTGCTCCTTTCTTAAGATGACATTTCCACGTACTTCCCCAGATACACGTGCCAAAAACCTGCCATTTCCTGACATAAATGTCAGCGCTACATCGCGTTTCGCACAGGCTCCCATCAACGCCGGGCTCGCCCCAGTATAGCCAAAAGTTATTATCCCATCAAGGTTGTGAAGCGGGACTCTCCCCACTTCGCTTTTTCCTTCTTGCACAACAACGTTTTCTCCATCCAGAGAAAGATATCTGTCTTCCGATGTAACATACAATGTATTAAGCAAATGCTTCATGCTTAATCCTCCTCTCCCAAGATGGAATTAATGTATTTTGTGCCTGACTTGTCGCTATTAATAGCCGGCAGACAAATACCCTTTAAGGAACACGCATTACAGCTTTTCCTCCGTTTGACCTTAGGCGTGTATTGCCGCGTACTATACTGGTGCATTTCCTCAAACATTTCCCGGACCCTTTCCCTAAGCTCTGTATCAAATGCTATTTTCACGCGATGCCGCGTGCTGCCATAGTATAGATAACCCTGCGCTATCTCAGTGCATAGCATTTCCTCCAGACAGAGTGCCTGTGCAGTCAGCTGAAGCTTATCCTCATCAGACTGTTTTGGTTCCCCACGCTTATACTCTATTGGGATCACTATATACTTTCCTTCATAGCCATTCAGCGGAACACCTTCCGTGGTCTTATGAAACTCAACGATATCACACTCACCACTTACCCCCATCTCACGGGAAAAAACCGGCACTGCCCTGTTGATTATAACCGCGCCTCTTTTTTCATTGCGAAAGGTGTCATGGGCTTTTTCATGAAGTAGTTTTCCTTCAACCGTGCGGACATTTTCCAGCCATTGCATTTCAATATACGATAGAGCCCACTGGCGCCTACAAAATGCAAAATGTTGAATACCTGATAATTGCAGATAGTCTTCTTCCCTATACATAGTCATAAATTTCGGGCGCTGGCAATCCCTCGATTGGCTGCAGTATAATTTCATAATCCATAATGGATTTTGGCATTTCCGACTTTGATTTAATTTGAATACTTCGATGCACCTTGGCGGTTGAAACAGCCGGTGTCTTTTCGTCATGCTGCCACCAAAAAACCTTGCAGACCTCCATGCTTCCATCCGGTCTGGCGGAGGATGCATCATTCTCAAAAAGTGTCTGAAGAGCCCTCTTAAGCAGCTCAGCATCTTCTTGTGAAAATCCTGTTTTCTCCGCTAGTTGCACATTGGCGCTTCCCTTAATCATATATAAACCAAATCCGATCCTGTGTTTCATTCCCATTGTGTCCGACGCCTTAGAATCTTTTCCAGCTGCGCTATTGACACTTTTTGTAATCTGGGTACTAATAATATCAACCGGCGACAGCGAAATTGCCTGCCGAATTGATACCGGTCCACGGACACCCAGCGATACATCGACGCCTTTAAAAGCAAATACCTGCCCAAATGCCCTGACATCAATCCATTCTTCACAAGCTATCTTACTGCAAATATCCCGATCTGCCTTTTTTCCTTTGCTCGTTTCCGCTTTCAACTGCTCACATCCATCCGCACGCTCCTTCAAACTTTTGAATCCATCGTCTGAACGGTCATCCGATTGCACAAATACTTTTTCTCCTAAATCTTGAAATCGGTTACGCACTTTCCGCTTAATACACACATCTGAAATTTCCCCATAACCTTCATATGTTTCTCTTGGGCGATTTCCATTCAACGGATCGCCATTGGGGTTAGCATCGGTTGCCGATACGATTACTGCAAAATCAATTTTTCCTTTTAATTTACTCATTTATATATCCTCCATATTATTTATTTTCTTCTAGTTCACTTATTGCTTTTTCATCTTTTTTCTTTTTCATTTCATGAATCTGGTTAAAATACCCCAGCAAATACAGTCCTTCTAATCTTGTATTATTTTCGAAACTCGCTACTGTAAATTTATCTTTTATCTCCTCAATCATATTTAAGTAATATCTACGTAAACCTATGTCCATTTTATTAAGATACGGCTGGATTCGCTCAAAGACCATCTGCCAGGTCTGATATGGGCGCTGCGAAAAAGCTTGCATGTATCTGCTTGCATTTGTCACCCGTTTTTTTTCATCCTCCGTATAGGTTGAGTATTCAACCCTGTCCGCTACTGCCAGCAAACGGCCATACAAGTAACTGCGGTCAGTGCTCTTTAAATTCATCTCCAAAGTCCATTCCCCCTCTTTTGTTTTGTTCCTGTTGGCTTCTTTTTTTATCAGGGCGCAAGCAATACAAAGCACCTTTTCCCAATTATATCTTTTGTCATATGACTGTGGTGATGATGCGTTGACTGTAATCCTCCGAATCATATCAACCGGCACCCTTTTTCGCTCAGAGATACAGGGAAGCAGACGTCTGCAAGCATTGGCATATAACTTTTTGTTATTCACAGTCAAAATGCCATTTTGTTCGGTACCATATATACTCAGTACAATATCAGTAACGCCTGCCATCCCAAAGTAGCGGTAATACTTTTCATCTTTAAACTTGACCTGCTCCCAGAAGCAGGATTCATGCCAGTATTTGATGTTCTCCAGATATCTCGCAGAATCAAAGACTTTATTTTCGACCAGCGCCAATCTCCCCGTTGTGGCGGCGTCCAGAGCGAGTAAAACAACCCTTGAGGTGTCATCCAGACGATTTCCATATCCGCGCATCGCTGCCCCGAACTTCGCCGCTGCGATTTCGCCCGTCTGCACTTCGGCCTCATCATCCATCGCCTCCGTATACCAATCCATATCCTCCAGCAAACCTTCCGTATCACTCAGATTATCCGTATCTTCATTCCATTTTGGTATTGCCTGCAAACCCGTCTCCCATACAACAATGTATAATTCATCAACGGAATAACCCTGACGGCGGATAATCCACTTAAGCGCATTTTGTACCTTCTGGGATGCTTCATATCCGATTGAAAATGCCTGTTGCTTATCTTCAAATCTACCGCGGAACGTATAATTTGCATCATCATTGGAAGATATGAGTTTGGCACCGTCACCCTCATGACGAATTTTCTTCGGCTGTAAATAGGTTACCGGCACTGTTTCGCCGGTCAGATAGCATAAATCCTTATTTTCCAATGTTGAAAAATAATACTTAATATAGGATTCCTGTAAAGTCTTATCTAACCAGCATTCCTTAACCTGGCTGTCATCCAAAATTCTAAAGCGGATAAAAGCATCCTTGATATCAATTCCTTGTATCTTTTCCTTTTCATCAAAAAATCCTTCCTCATCAAGAGGTATGATTTTGTACCCGGCAAGGTCTCTGATCAGCCTATCCTTATTCAAATAAACATACAGTGCGTTAACTTTATCGTGAGAATAGTTGGAACTTTTCCACTTCTTAAGATTCTCCATGTATTTTTGATGGTTTTCCGTAAAATCTTTTGGCTTCTTTTCCTGCCGGTAGAATTCCATATAGTCGCCCGCCAGATACTTCAAATTATCGCAAAATGGATGCGGCGCTACGGCCTGGGTGCGGCTGCCAGACCCTTCCGTAACCGGTACAATTGTTAATTTATCTAAACCCGGCACTATATCCGCACGAATAAAATTTCCGTCACCATCAATTGTAACGGTAATTTGTGCAGTAACCGTTGTATGAAAAACGGGCAGCAAAATCAGCGGTACTTGCTCCTGCTTCTTACCTATGCTTTTTTCCACAAACTTAACATCACCGGCAATACTCTTATTCTTCTCATACAATTCATATAATTCATTGATCCAGTTCATTCACGCCTCCTTTCCAAACTCTGATAGACCGGAAAAGTTGGAAGCATCAAATACTCTAATATCCATCGTTTTAATCTTTTTCTTTTCAATACAAGCTTCCGGTCTGGCAAATTCAATGATTCCTTTCTTCATCACCGGCTTCCAGAACCTTACTGTCATATTCCCCTTATCTTCATCAAGGAACGCTTCATCCGCATAAGTAATTCCATGATACATTACCCCATAGTCAACCTCACCGACACCAGTATCGTAATATCCTTCCCCCTCTCCAAAGGTACAAGGTTCTACATCGCCCTGACATTCCCGGGTTCCGAGAAAGATATCTCTTCTTCCGCCTCGCTCAATCATTCGCCTGGCAATATTATGGTGTTTGTGCTCATTTCGGTCTCCTTCCAGCTCCGGACGATTCATGTTCCACTCAAAGTGAGCCGACACTTGATACCTTACATCCTTTAAATATGTGTAATATGCCAATTCATTTCCGCCGTTGAATTTAACCGGGCGTATTCCTTTGGTCTCCGTCTGGATCGGATTCATTACCCGCACCTTATCGATGAACCAAATCAGGGTGGGCTTCCAATAAATCGAATGTAGCACCCCCTTTAGTGCTTCATATGTCGGAATGTGATAACTCGTTTTTTCTCCTCCGACTCTCAAGATCGGATCGGAAAAAAGTGCACTTTCCCCTGTCACCTGAAACATCACCGTATTTCTAATCATTATCTTCTCCTCCTTTCATGTGCATTCTCTAAACATCCATTGGATTTATGAAATTAGATTTGACATGCATGTGGCCTCCTCACTCACCCCATAGTCCTCACTATACCGATCCTTATTTAGGACTAAAATGGTTTCTTCACAAATCCGATAGATCAAACTTCCTAATTCATTCTTTAAGTTATTGGAGATGGAAACTGTATAAGACTGTAATACCTGCAGCTTTTCTTTTTTATCTTTATAAGAGCTACGAACATCTGACAGCAAATTAATTGCCTGCTGCGCCTGTTCATCATAAGCTATGACAATATCGACCCGGCCGTCTTCCGGTATGACTTCGAATAAACGTCCGGCCGTCTTAAATGAATGTGTTAAAAACTTTTTACTGTAATCTGGATTTTGCTGTTTCTTTTGCTGCTCTAATTTACTGTTGCCGGAAAACAACTGCACCAATGAATCAGAAACACCGTCTGCGTTAATAATATAATTCATCTTTTCCTTACATCGTTCATAATACATCTTATAAAACAGCTTAATTGCAGGGTCAGAATCCAGCCTCTGATCAAAATTTTCCGGTCTCTTACGGTACTCATAAAGCAAATCACGCATCACTAATTTTTCATCATCTACTCCATCGAGCCTGGAGGTATTCTCAAGCTCAGATGACAATTCCACAATATAAAGCTTTCCTACGGGGATGGCGGCATTCCGATTTACCCGCCCGGCTGTTTGAATAATGTGATCCAGACCAGATAAGGAACGGATACCACATTGAAAGGATATATCAACTCCCGCCTCAATTACCGTCGTACTTACACAAATCACTTTCAC
>Ga0153949_1000787_pt1 | contig 11284 bp, 11 predicted proteins | sample TSNJ033MetaG_FD_104705 | JGI IMG/M metagenome (GOLD analysis project Ga0153949, IMG submission 104705) | Attine ant fungus gardens microbial communities from New Jersey, USA - TSNJ033 MetaG | ecosystem: Host-associated > Fungi > Mycelium > Unclassified | place: USA: New Jersey, Wharton State... | reverse complement strand
TATTTTAATAAAATGCTTTCATTTGCCGAAAAGATTGCGAAAGAAAAAGGTCTTAATTCCCTTTACCTTGCTGTAAATAAGCATAATGACAATGCTATTGCGGTCTATCTTAAAAAGGGGTTTGCTATTAAAAAAGAGCAGACAGCAGATATAGGTAATGGATTTGTTATGGATGATTATATTATGGAAAAAATGATTTAGGTTGTAAGCATTATGTGCCATGCGTGGTGGCGGGGAGCTGACCAGGTACATTGACTTTCTCGTTATTTCTATTATATTAAGCTTAGTGATCGTTCTGTGGAAGCTTGCGAAGACTACAGGCGGGGGAGAACCTGCGGGACTCTCCCGTTTTTACTTGTGTCACAGTAAAAATACCCCCTTGCTATGCAGGGAGAGGGCATATCTTCAGATATAAGTAACTCCTGTTCTAAAATAAATGAGGGTCTGCAAACCACAAATAAAAAGCAAGATTTAAAACCAATAATTCTCGTACAAAAACTATAGGGAATTATTTTGAATTAAAGTATAAAATAAAATAGAGGATTAATAAAATGGTAAAGAAATTTAATAAGATTATTGAATATATTGAGAATCACTTAGATTCAGATATTGATAAACAAGTATTAGAGAAGCTTTCAACATATTCCTATGCAATGTTAGAAAGAATATTTTCAATATTATGTGGCTATACATTGGGAGAATATATAAGATTGCGAAGATTAAGTAAGGCGGCTGTCGACCTAAGAGAAGGAAAAGAAAAAGTAATTGATATAGCGTTAAAATATGGCTATAGTTCAGGAGATGCGTTTTCATATGCATTTAAGAAATATCACAGTGTAACACCTTGTGCGGTTAGAAAAGGTGCCGATTTCCGAATTTTACCACCTATTAGGTTTTCAATTAGTGTTAAAGGTGGGAAAATGCTTGATATCAGAATTGAGGAGAAAAAAGGTTTTAATTTTGCGGGCGTATTAGTGGCAAAAAATTTTCGTTCTATTTCAATGAGAAAGTGGCAAGAGGCTATGGAAAAATTGAATGATATAAGGCTTAAAATAAATAGTGATGCGCAATATTTCGGCGCTTGCTTTGAATCATTAGATGAAAATGTTTTTCACTATATGTTGGGTAATATAATATCAGACGAGGAAGATATAAGTCAAACAGAATTGGAAATTCTAAAAGTACCTGCTTCAATGTATGCAGTTGTTAAATTAATTGGACCAGTACCAGACTGTATTCATGAAGGATGGAAATATATAACTGATACTTTTTTTCCACAAGAGGGATATCGGCATGCAGAAACGCCGGACTTTGAAGTGTATTCGAATGGAGATATGGGTTCCCAGGATTATGAGATGGAATTATGGATTCCGATTAAAAAGGAAAAGTAGAAGAGATTTTACATACAAGACAGGAGGCTGGATAATGGAGACTATTATTTCGGTTTCAGGATTAACCAAAGCATACAATAATAACGTTGTATTAGATAATGTAAGCTTGAGTTTGAAAAGAGGAAAGGTCTACGGAATTATTGGGAAAAACGGTTCAGGAAAGTCAACATTAATACAATGTGTTTTAGGATTAATACCATGGGAAAAAGGTACCATTTCAATGTTTGGAAAAGAGATAAAATATAATGTAGATCGAAAATATATATTTTCATATTGCAGTGCTGTATTACAGGATGTCAATTTACCGAAGAAGTTAAAAGTTTCAGAATGCCTAAAGCTATTTTCAGTACTGGGGGAATATAAAGGAAATTACAATAGTATTGTAGAAATGTTAGAGCTAAAAGAGCAGCTGAACAAAAAATATGAAGAACTTTCTTATGGACAAAAACAAAAATTATTACTTGCAACGGCTTTGCTGCAAAAAGCGCAAATACTATTTTTAGATGAACCTACTAATGGTATAGATGAAAATTCGCGAAATCAAATATTCCAATTCATTAAACAGTTAAAAAAGGAAAATATGACTATAGTTATTATTTCTCACAGAAAAGAAGATATTAGCTGTTTGTGTGATGAAGTAGTAGAAATAGACAATAAAAAATTGACTTTTAATGCATAGGGGGAAGAAACTTGAAAAAGATAATAGCATTAACCAGAAATGAATTTCTAGTTTTCTTAAGAGAGCCAATGGCTGGTGTTTTTATTATTTTGTTTCCGATCATTATATTGGTAAGCAGCGGGATTATGAATAACGGAAGTGACGCCATATTAAATATTCTTCCTGTAAGTATAGGTTTAACAATTCTTGCAGCAGCATTATTAGGTATAACTATGAATTTGGCAATATATCGAGAAAATAAGGTGCTAAAAAGATTTCAGATGACAAAACTATCTTCAAGAACAATTTTATTTGCAGAGTTTAATGTTCTCTATTTGTTTTCTATCATAGGAATAATTTGTGAAATTATAATAGCGATATTTTTGTTTCGTACAAAGCTACGACTGAATATAGAATTTTTTGTTTTGGATATAATTATTTGTTCTATTTATTTTTGGAGCATGGGATTCTTCATTAGTGCGATAATACCAACGGTAAAAAGTGTACATGCAATTTCTTCTTTGCTATTTACCATTATGATGATTTTTAATATAACTCCACTTGGAAATGATACTGTTTCAGTTGTTGTCAAAATGGTATCAAACATATTACCCTTGACGCATGCTAAATTTTTGTTTGATGCTGACTTGATGAGTACCTTATATAATTATAGATTATATTCATATGTGTATATTCTGTTTAGTGTAATTTTATTTATTATAATTGGAAATAAATTTTTTAGATGGGAGTGATAAAATGGCGATTAATATAAGGTATGTCTTTGGCTTCACGCTGTCAGAAACTGCGTTATAAAGACCGGAGTGCCCTTCCCTGTGAGCAGGTTATCAGTATGGGGACGATCGAAGGGCCAGGGCTGTTGGGCTGGATCATTTGGTGGGGTCTTTGGAATGTGGGAAAAAGGCGGATAGTGTGAATATGGCTCCGATTTATGATTGTTATGGGGCTATTGTGTATAGTGCGAATGCTTCTAATGTGGAAACTACGATTGTGAATGGACGGATTGTGGTCAGGGATAAGGAACTGGTGGTTGCTGATATGGGGCGGATGTGCTCTTGTGGCTGGATTTTCGGTTCTCCAATAAGGCATTGGTTGCCATTGACCGATACAGAGAATACAGAGAAGAAGGGAAATGATTGTTTATAAATAGTGCCAACCATGGTATAATGAACCAATGAAAGTGTGTGCCAGTTCCAGGTCTTTGAAATCTTGGCGGGTTAGGCATCATTATTGTAACTTCAAGGCACACAGAAAATGATTAAGAGTGAAAACGTTTGGAGAGGCTAATCTATGGAGTGTATTAGCTGTGGCGGGAAAATGACGAAACTAAAATACCTTCATTATGAGGAACGGGAAGATTATTTGCTACATGGGTATAAAGCCAGTAATATAGAGCAATACGAAAAGTGGCTTATTTCAACTATTAACAGGAAGGGGTAACCACATGACTACAAACAAATATGATTGGGTAGATTTTTACAAAGAGTTTGCCCAAAAATTGTTAGCTTATAAAGGAAACCGCCAGGAGTTGGTTTCTAAAGTTAAGAAGATTTACGAGAGCACAGGTATCAATCTGCCTACATTAGAAAAAGATAATAAAATTGTTGATATTGATCCTTTTACTGTATTTGGGTTGTTTAATAAGAGCTCAATGAAAGAAGAAAATAGAATCAAAATCGTTTCTGCTATTGCTGAGCTGTTTGATGTTGCAGCCAAAATACCGACAGCTTTTAACAGTATACCTGTTTTAAACAATCAGAATGCTACTTTTTATTATTTTGTTGGAAAAAGAGAGGAGCGTGACATTGATGATTTATGGGCACTTTTTGAAGTGGCATTAGATTATTCAGTTAATACTTCTGCGGCCAAACATCAGGACCTCTCTAAAATTTTTGACCGAGTCATTAATAAAAAAGGAAACGGAAATAGTAAGATAACAATGGCGCTTTACTGGATTGCACCTAATGCTTTCTTAAATCTTGACCAACGCAATACATGGTATATATATGAATCTGGTAAACTTCCTGTTAAATTAGTGAGTTCGCTTCCTGAAATCGAAGCGAAGATACCTGCAATCAAATATTTTGATATAGTAGAAAAATTACATAAATACTTAAATAGCAACGCAAGCAAAATCAAGGATTTTAAAGATTTATCATCTGAAGCTTGGCGTTATTCTGAACAAGTAAATCAGGAAAGTAAAGTTGAAAAGGTGCAAAGTCAGCGTGATGATAAAGGAACAGCGCTTGCCGACGAGGATGTTGATACTGTCCATTATTGGATTTATTCACCCGGTGATGGAGCTTTTAAGTGGGAAGATTTTTACAAAAAGGGCGTAATGGGTATAGGATGGAATTCTATCGGAGACCTGCGACAATATGAGAGTAAAAATGATATTAAAGCGGCGATGAAAGAAAATTTTGATCCAAATAGCTCTAATAAAAATGCTACACATGCAACATGGCAGTTTGTTCATGACATGAAGCCCGGGGACGTTGTTTTTGTTAAGAAGGGCATGCGACAACTTGTAGGTCGTGGAGTTGTAGAATCTGATTATTATTATGATGAAAATGTTGATTCGAATTTTCCGAATTTACGTAAAATGATTTGGATTAATAAAGGTGAATGGGATCATCCAGGAAAAGCAGCAATGAAAACCTTGACTGATATTACATCATATACAGATTATGTTAAAACGCTCTGCGTATTATTTGATAATGGACTGGATAATGTAGATATTGAAGAGCCTGAAGTAACCTATCCGCCTTATAGTGCAGAAAAATATCTTGAAGAAGTGTATATGAGCGAGGACGATTATAAAACATTAGTTGGACTTGTGAAAACAAAGAAAAATGTAATTCTTCAAGGTGCGCCAGGAGTTGGAAAGACATATGCTGCGAAGCGTCTAGCTTATTCTATGATGGGAGTAAAAGACCAAAATAGAGTTATGATGGTCCAATTTCATCAAAGCTACAGTTATGAAGATTTGATTGAAGGCTACAGACCTACAGCTACTGGATTTGAAATTAAGAAAGGATCGCTATACAACTTTTGCAAAAAAGCAGCAGACGATCTTGAAAATGATTATTTCTTTATTATTGATGAAATTAACAGAGGTAATCTAAGCAAAATTTTTGGTGAGCTTTTCATGCTGATTGAAAATGATAAACGAGGAAATGCTTTGCAACTGCTATACTCAGATGAAAAATTCTTTGTTCCTAAAAATGTTTATATCATTGGAATGATGAATACTGCTGATAGAAGTTTAGCAATGCTCGACTATGCTCTTCGTAGACGTTTTGCATTTTATGAAATGAAGCCAAGTTTTGGTTCTGATGGTTTCCGCAAATACCGAACTGACAAAGCTAGTACAAAATTCGATACTCTTATTAATTGTGTTGAAAGTTTAAATGGAATAATTGCATCAGACGATTCTTTGGGTGAAGGTTTTTGTATTGGACATAGCTACTTCTGCAACTTAAATGATATTGATGATAAAGCACTTTCGAATATCATTGAGTATGAACTTATTCCACTACTAAAAGAATATTGGTTTGATGAGTTAACTAAAGTGCGTGATTGGAGTAGTAACTTAAGAGGTGCTATTAAGTGATACCTATACAAAATATTTATTACATGCTGTCTTATTCTTTTCTTGTGTTGAATGAGCAGGGATACAAAAGTATCAAGACTGAAGAATTTCATAATGTTGCAGAACTATGTGCAGCTATACTAATAAGGGGTACTTCAATCCAGTTGAAACGCGGGCTTGGTCGTGAGTACATACAAGAGCATGATAATTTATCATCTCTTCGAGGTAAAATAGACATATCGGAATCTATTAAATCTCGTACCGTGATAAAGAAGCGAATGGCTTGTGTATACGATGACTTCTCTGTTAACTCCTACATAAATAAAATTCTTAAAACTACGATGACTTTACTTATCCACGCAGATATAACAAAGGTACGTAGAAAAGAGTTAAGAAAGCTACTTGTGTTCTTTGGTGAGGTTGATTTACTAGATATTCACACTATAAATTGGAATGTGCAGTTTAACCGAAATAATCAAACCTATAGAATGTTAATTTCAATTTGTTATCTGGTTATAAAAGGATTGCTTCAAACAAATTCAGACGGAAGTGCAAAGTTGATGGATTTCATCGATGAACAACGTATGTGTCGCCTTTATGAAAAATTTATTTTAGAATACTACCGCAAAGAACATCTGAAGATAACAGCCAACGCCTCTCAAATTCCTTGGCAATTGGATGATGATGTGAATGCTATGCTACCAATAATGCAGACAGATATTATGCTTTCAAAAGACGACAAGACTCTGATTATAGACGCTAAATATTATTCCAGAACAGTACAAACACAATATGGTGTGAATACGCTTTACTCCGGAAATCTTTATCAGATTTTCACCTATGTTAAAAATAAAGAAGTTGAACTGCGCAAAAAACCACATGAGGTGGCCGGATTACTGCTTTATGCAAAAACAGATGAAGTTGTCTTTCCAAATAATACTTACAAAATGAGTGGGAATAAAATCAGTGTAAAAACGCTAGATTTGAATTGTGAGTTTTCTCAAATTGCGGCGCAACTTGATGCTATTGTTGCATCTCATTTTGGTGAAGAATAATAGATTTAGGATAGTGTAGTTGTAATTGCATTTATTATATGAGCAGGTTCGGAAACGCATAGATAAATATACAAAAAGATTAAAATTGGTGAAGACATGGAAAGGTTTATATCAAAGAGGTTTTAAGATGAATGCATACATAATAGACATGAGACGACCTATGTCAAAGGCTTGAGGTATCCACCTCAAGCCTTTGACAGCCCTATACATCTAATACCTTGACTTATAAGACTTTCAGAGCTTTTAATTTTATAACTCGTAAATAACGGAGCAAAGGCACTTATCTTATGACAGCGATGACCATTATTTCGATCTTAAGGTTTGCAGCTAACGATACGTCACCAAAGCATAGTCTTGCTGGCAAATGTTTTTTATCAAAATGTTTGATATATTCCCTATTCATTTCATCTCTATCCGAGAAATTCCGCAGTATAATTTCAATACGAACCACATGGTTCATATCAGAATTATGATTCTCCAATATGGTCTTTAAATTATTCAGGACGCAATTTGTCTGAAAACTTATATTACCGTCCAATATCTCTCCGGTTTCCAAATCAGAAGACACTAAACCGGATAAAAATAAATACTTGTCATCCACCTTTACGATGTCAGAGTAAACCCTGTCCGGGTCATTATCAAAATTAATTGATTCTAAACTCATCTATGCCTCATCCTCCAATTTTTTATTTGTATTCGTATATCTGTATATAGTATATCTGGAAACATCTAATAAATCAGCGACAATATCTATACTGCCTTTTACATTGAAAATCCCTTTACCTTCTAAGAATTGTACATATTCTTTTTTTGCGTTTATATCCATCTCGCCATTTTTCTTAAAATCATCATAGCTGTTAATGATGATATTTTTAACGATTTCTTCTATGGGGCTTTCGGACATCGATTGATCAGAACTGTCATTCATATAGGAATCCAGGCTGACGGTTTCGCACATTGCTTCCAATAAACGGAGGCTTTCGAGTTGCTTTTCGATCGCTATATTGATACAAAAGCAACCAATAATGGTTTGATTTTCATCCTTAATGAAAATTTTGGTGCATTTTAAAGAATGCCCATTCTCGTAAATGCCATAATTAATGAGGCTCTCATGCCCTTCTTTGGCGAGCTCTAACAAAGCGCCAAAGCCTGCCGGGATTGAATCGCCAGCTTTTCTGCCTAATATTTTTTCATTGGATACATAGAGAATAGAATGTCTCGGGTGCGAAAAATCGTGTATTGCGACTTCGCAATTATCTCCTATGGTTTTAGAGATTCCCTCGGCAATTGGTATTAATGCTTTTAATATAGGATGAGAAGATGTTTCTTTCAATGTTTTTCCTCCAAAGATTTATTTTGAATGATACAAAAGTGTTATGCAAAAATTTTAGCAACAAAAAATCAAAAAGTCAAGACAAATTTGATAAAAAAGTCAATTAATTTCATATTGTTATCCATATATTAACTAAAACAATTGAAGGGATATGTAAAAAACACAAAAATTTATAACAAAAAGTTTTCATAAAATAAAATATTTTGCAAAAAATATTGCAAATAGATAAGAATAGTGATATAGTGATCATGCAGATAAGTGAACGGACAATTTGGCATTTGTATAAAAAGGGGGGATGGATGTAATAATGAGGAAGTTATTGGCATTAATCTAGCACACAAAAGAAGGGGGTATTTATGTTGTACTTTGCAGATTATTTAGTGGTTTTGATCTACGCTATTGCACTGGCAGCAGTGGGGTGGATGGCATCTAAGAAGGTTAAAAATGCAACCGATTATATTACTGCCAGTCGGGGGCTGGGGATTGTCGTGATGATAGGTTCCCTTGCCGGTGCTGCTATTGGAGCAGGCGGAACAATTGGACTGGCCGGTGATGTTTATAACAAAGGTGTGAGTGGATACTGGCAAATCATTGGTTGGAATATTGGCTGGTTGATGCTTGTTATAATGGCGAAGAAACTATGGGCAACCGGCGCCTCCAGTGTGGTTGACGTATTCGGCAAATCGTGTGATGATAAGACCCGGTTTATTGCTTCAGTCGCATGCCTTGTTTTCTCTGTTCCGGCGCTTTCAACTCAGCTTATTGGCCTTGGAAATATGTTTAAGACCGTATTTTCTCTGTCGGGAGTGGACATGGATTACAAGATTTTTGTTACAATTTCTGTAATTATTATGATTGGAGCTGTATTCAAAGGGGGACTTTATTCCTCTGCTTATTCCGGAACATTTAACTTTTTTATTCTGGCAATTATTTTTGTGTTTTGTTTTCCGCTATTTACGTTTAAGGCCACTGGAGGAGTGGAACAGGCATTTCAAAATATCGGCGAATTGCCTTCCAGTTATAAAAATCTTTTTACTGGTGTTTCTGTTTCAGCAACTTTGTTGTCGATAATAAAATATTGTTTTACCGCCGGATCCAATATAGCCTATGTTGGCAACACATTGGCAGCGAAGGATGCCAAAACCGCCAGAAATGGCTCTATCGGTGGAATTATTTCTTATTTCATAATTCCTGGGATAATTATGTTTTGCACATTGGCACTTATTAAGGTATTTCCCAATCTCGAAAACCCCAGCAGCGTTTTAACCTATTCATTTATGAACATTTTTCCTCCGGTTATCAAAGGTCTTTCCGTGATTGCTTTGATTGCGGTGGTGCTTTCGACGGCAACGATCTGGGTCCAGAACTCCGGTAAAATTTTCGGTAATGATATTTACAGATATATTAAGAAAGATTTATCGGACAATGAGATTCTTAGAGTTTGCCGTATTTCTACCGTTTTCTGGGCAGTTATTTCATGGATAATAGCAATGTATATTCCGCAGGTAATGATGATGTTTAATATTCAAACAAATTTATACGGATCCAGCATTTTCTTTCCGCTAGTTGCAGTGTTGTTCTGGAAAGGGGCTACAAAACAGGGGATCACAGCAGGCATTTCGGTGGGGATGATCAGTTCGCTTATACTTACAATAACAGGCTTAAGCCCGGTCGATCCGGTCATTATTTGCAGCTGCATCAATGGTATTACCCTTGTAACAGTAAGCTTGCTTACAAAGAATAAAGAAAATTCGGCGCTCAATAAATTTGGATGAACATAAAGGAGGTATTTCATGCTGAAGTTTGGTTTGGAAACAGAAAGTTGCCATTTAAGTCTGCAAAATAAGCGTATGGATATTTTCGGATTTATTGATTTTGCCGCTGATATGGGGTTTGATGGTGTAGTTATTAATGTAATTGAAAAACGAAATCTTCAAGAGGGGCTTGGGGCATTGGGGAAGGATGACCAGGAACACATCAAGAAGGTTGCTCTGAAAATCAAAGAACGTGGTATGTATGTTGAAGTAGATACCCGCGGTACAGACTATGAACATCTCGCTCATATGCTGGCGGTGGCAGATCTGTTGGGGGCTGACATTCTCAGAACATTTGTGATGATGGGAAATACCTTCTCGCACACAAACCTGATAGGCGAATTTTCACAGGAAGGTATGGAACGGGCTTGTGAAGATTTGAAGAAGATAATTCCTCTTTGTGAAAAGCACCGAATAAAAATTGCTATTGAAAATCACTGCACAGAAACCATGACGGAGATTATGGATTTGGTTAACAAACTGGATTCCAGATGGATTGGGGTATTGTTTGATTATGGAAATTCTATCCCGGTATATGAAGACCCCATGCATGCACTGGTGCTGTGTACAGACAAACTGTTCAGTACTCACCTCAAGGATCAGGTTATCTGCAGAACCGGTGATGAAAATGAACTTGAGTACTGCATGTGTGAGAAAGCAGTTGGCGAAGGTGTCTGTGATGTAATTGGGCTTTCAGAGTACATTATGACTCATACTGCGTTAACAAGGCTTAATGTCGAAACCTCTTATCCATATGCCGGAAGGTTTACGCGTCCGGTAGGCACAGGGGGTGTAACTAAGTTGGGTGAGGGGGCTTTTAGAATAGAAGAACCACCGGTCCCGATAGAAAAAATTAAACCACTTAACTATTATTCATATCACGGTGAAATGTTGGACGAGCTTATTGAGGAACAAAATCAGTCACTTGCTCGCGGATTGAAGTTTCTTCATCAAATGCGTGCGGATTTTGAGAAAAAATATTAATAATCACGCTCAGGAATCGAAAAAGTCAAGGGTAGGATTGACCTACCCTTGACTTTTCCGATTCCTGCTTAACCAAAGGAGCAGGTACGCGATAGCCGTTAAAATAACTAATATAAAAGCAGTCACCCAACCGGGCACATAAAATAGTACGGCTTGCCGGAGGTTCTTCGGAGCAAAAACCAATGTGATTAACATGTAAATAACTATGAACATTATGGTAACTACAGGCGTGTGATTTTTCCCTTCACTCCGGCGGAACATGAAACTTCTTTCGATATATTTGTTTATTATCATGCTGAAAATAAGAAAGAGGGGATAGATCAGAACCAATCCGCCCTTTATGCCGTGGTTAAAGGAAAAGGAATTATATAAACCCCAATCCGCCAGATACCATATAGACACACAAACCAACCCATCGAATAACATGCGTAAGCGGTAT
>Ga0153949_1000784_pt1 | contig 11300 bp, 9 predicted proteins | sample TSNJ033MetaG_FD_104705 | JGI IMG/M metagenome (GOLD analysis project Ga0153949, IMG submission 104705) | Attine ant fungus gardens microbial communities from New Jersey, USA - TSNJ033 MetaG | ecosystem: Host-associated > Fungi > Mycelium > Unclassified | place: USA: New Jersey, Wharton State... | reverse complement strand
TACGGTACGATGGGCGGAATACTCACGGAATATACAACGAAATAATTAATATTTACGCCATACCATTTTATTAACAATACCAGTATAGCTTTGGATGATTTTAACAACCTTAGTACTAACATTCTCATCAATATAGTTTGACACAGGAATACCAAAGTCACCGTTTTTGTTCATCTCTACTGCAGTATCTACCGCTTGCAGTACCTGTTCGGTCGTAATTCCTGCAAGAACAAAGTTGCCCTTGTCAAGCGCCTCAGGGCGTTCGGTTGATGTGCGAATACATACAGCCGGAAAAGGATTTCCAACCGATAAGAAAAAACTACTTTCCTCCGGCAGTGTTCCGCTATCTGACACAACAGCAAACGCATTCATTTGCAGATTGTTGTAGTCATGGAAACCCAGCGGTTTATTTTGAATCACACGTTTATCAAATTTAAAGTTGTGCTTTTCAATGAACTTGGCACTTCTGGGATGGCAAGAATACAGAATCGGCATGTCATAGTTCTCAGCCATCGCATTCACCGCATTCATAAGACTAAAAAAGTTTGTCTCTGTATCGATGTTCTCTTCGCGGTGAGCCGACAAAAGGATATACTTCCCCTTTTCAAGTCCTAATCTTTTTAAAATATCGCTGGACTTGATTTGCTCCAGATTATTATGCAAAACCTCTGCCATAGGAGAGCCTGTTACGTATGTCCGTTCCTTTGCAGTTCCCTCATAATTCAAATAGCGGCGGGCATGCTCACTATAACACATATTCACATCTGCAATATGGTCAACAATTCTTCTGTTTGTTTCCTCCGGCAGACATTCATCAAAACAGCGGTTTCCCGCCTCCATATGGAAAATAGGAATATGCAGGCGTTTCGCCGAAATAGCCGACAGACAGGAATTTGTATCACCCAAAATCAATAATGCATCCGGATGCTCCTCTGCCAAGAGCTTGTATGATTTTGCGATAATATTCCCAATTGTTGCACCTAAATCATCACCCACAGCATTCAGATAGAAATCAGGCGCACGAAGTCCCAGATCATCAAAAAATACCTGGTTCAGTTCATAATCATAATTCTGTCCCGTATGAACAAGAATTTGATCAAAATACGTATCACATTTTTTTATTACAGCGGCAAGACGGATGATCTCCGGTCTTGTGCCAACAATGGTCATTAATTTTAGTTTCGACATGATTACACCTCTAAAAATATCGTATCGGGATGGTCTGGATCAAAGCACTCATTGCACCACATAAATGTCACAAGGTCAGTATCGCCAAGGTTTTCGATGTTGTGGGTATATCCGGTCGGAATATCAACAACCTCGATTTTATCGCCTGATACAAAATATTCATAAACCTTCGTTTCGTCAGGTTTTCTAAAACGGATCACCCCTGTTCCGCTAACCACCACAAATTTTTCATTTTTGGTATGGTGCCAGTGGTTACCTTTTGTGATGCCAGGTTTAGAAATATTTACAGAAAACTGTCCTCTATCAGTAGTTCGCAAAATTTCGGTAAAGCTGCCGCGGGCATCCACATTCATTTTAAGCGGATATGAGAACTTGTCCGTTGGCAGATAGGAAAGATATGTTGCATACAGTTTTTTTGTAAATGCATCAGACATATCAGGAATGCTCCGCTCATCACGACTCGTTTTGAAAGATCTGATCAAATCAACAATTTCGCCAAGTGTAACTTTATGCTCTATCGGAACTCTGCAGTATACGCCGTCCCTGGTTTCGTTTCCGCACAAAGCACGGATAAGTTCGGCAATAACATCATCAATATATACAAGTGTCATGTTGGCACTTGGGTCATTGACATGAATAGGCAGATCGTTTGCAATGTTATTGCAGAAGGTCGCAATTGCACTATTGTAATTTGGCCGGCACCATTTACCAAATACATTCGGGAAACGGTAAACCAGCACCTTGGCTCCGGTTTCCTTTGAATAGGCAAAAAGCAAATCCTCGCCTGCTTTTTTGGACTGTCCATAGGGATTATCAAGTGTTGCCTGGGTGGACGATGAAATCATTATGGGGCAGGTATTGTTATGCTTTTTCAGGGTATCAAGCAAAGTAGATGTAAAGCCAAAGTTACCCTTCATAAATTCATCTGTATTTTCAGGACGGTTTACTCCTGCCAAGTGTAACACAAAATCAGCTTTCATACAATATTCATAAAGTAAATTCGGGTCAGTATCAACATCATAGCAATATAGTTCATCAACACATATCTCAGGATGCGTTTTATCGTTTCCTGACTTCATATTCTCAAGAGCAACGGTCAGGTTTTTACCAATAAACCCTTTTGCACCGGTAATCAATATATTCATTATCTTGCCTCCCATGCCGCAATTTCATCGCGAATATATTGGAGTTCAAGTAGCTTTTCCTTCACCTGTCCAACCGTAAGAAGTTCAGTATTGTTGGAGTTGAATTCGGTAAGGATGTTGCGTTCCATATCACCCTCGTTGAAATATTTATTATAATTCAAGTCTCGCTTGTCACATGGTACACGATAGAAGTCACCCATATCCGTTGCGTTTGCGCATTCTTCATTTGTTAAAAGTGTTTCATACATTTTTTCACCATGACGAATCCCAATGACTTTAATATCATCTTCCGAATGGAAAAGTTCCTTAACAGCCTGTGCCAAAACTCCTATTGTACACGCAGGTGCCTTTTGCACGAGAATATCGCCTGACATGCCGTTTTCGAAAGCAAACAACACCAAATCAACCGCTTCATCAAGGCTCATGATGAACCTTGTCATATCAGGGTCGGTAATTGTAATCGGGTTTCCTGCTTTAATCTGTTCGATCCAAAGCGGAATAACGCTTCCACGGCTGCACATTACATTACCGTAACGAGTACATGTAATTTTTGTCTTATCTGGTGAAACGGTACGGGACTTTGCAACAATAACCTTTTCCATCATTGCCTTGCTTGTCCCCATTGCATTAACAGGATAGGCCGCTTTGTCAGTCGAAAGGCAGATAATGTTGCTTACCCCAGCCTCAATTGCGGCAGTCAGAACATTCTCCGTGCCAATAACATTCGTTTTTACCGCTTCAATAGGGAAGAACTCACAGCTCGGCACTTGCTTAAGTGCTGCAGCGTGGAATATATAATCTACACCGTACATTGCATTTTTACAGGAAGCCAAATCACGTACGTCACCGATTAAGAACTTAATTTTTCCTGCAACTTTTGGCATTTTAGCCTGAAAATCGTGACGCATATCATCCTGTTTTTTTTCATCACGGGAGAATATACGGATTTCACCAATGTCGGTTTTTAAGAACTGGTTTAAAACTGCATTTCCAAACGAACCAGTCCCACCAGTAATGAGTAATGTTTTATTTGCAAAAAGTGACATTATTTACCTCCAAAATATCAGCTATTCTTTTACTGGCAAATCCATCTCCATATGGATTAGAAGCCTTACTCATACTTTCGTATGATGAATTATTTTCTAAAAGTTCTTTAAAATTATCATATATAACTTTTTCTGTTGTTCCTACCAGTTTTAATGTGCCTGCTGCAATTCCTTCCGGTCTTTCAGTTGTATCACGCATAACCAATACAGGCTTACCAAGACTTGGGGCTTCTTCTTGAATGCCTCCGCTATCTGTTAAAATTAGGTATGAGCGGGATAAAAAATTATGAAAATCCAAAACATCTAATGGTTCTATAATATGAATACGGCTACAGTCGCCAAGTTCCTGCTGTGCAGCTTCTCTTACGATCGGATTCATATGTATTGGATAAATTGCTTTTACATCAAGATTTTCATCGATTATACGGCGGATAGCACGAAACATACTATGCATAGGTTCGCCAAGATTTTCACGACGGTGTGCCGTTATCATAATTAACCGGCTATCATTAGCCCATTCAAGTTCCGGATGATAGTAATCTTTTCGTATAGTTGTCTTTAATGCATCAATAGCTGTATTACCGGTAACATATATACATGTTTTCGGTTTGCCTTCTTTCAAAAGATTTTTTTTTGATAAATCCGTTGGAGCAAAATTATATTTTGCAATTATACCGACTGCTTGTCTGTTAAATTCTTCAGGGTAAGGTGAATAAATATTGTATGTACGAAGTCCTGCTTCAATGTGCCCTACAGGAATTTGTAAATAAAAGCATGCAAGCGCAGTTACAAAAGTTGTTGATGTGTCACCATGCACTAACACTACTTCCGGCTTCACTTCATCTAAAACCATTTTAATACGCTCTAAAATATTAACTGTCACATCAAATAGAGTCTGTTTGTCCTTCATAATAGATAAATCATAATCCGGAACAATCGAAAAAGCACCAAGTACTTGATTCAGCATTTGCCGGTGTTGACCTGTAACACAAACAATCGTCTGTATGTTTTTTCGTGTTTTTAACTCGTTAACAAGCGGACACATTTTTATCGCTTCCGGTCTGGTTCCGAAAACAAGCATAATTTTTTTCATATGCACTCCCATTAATTTATTTATTAAAGAATTTTTTCATCCATCCATTCATTGGATTTTGCGACAATTTTTGCAGGGTTGCCTATTACAATTGAATTGTCGGGAATTTTTCCTTTTACAACGCTGCATGATCCAATTAGGCAATTATTACCGATAGTTGTTCCAGGCAATAAGGTAGCCCTTGCGCCTATAAAAGAATTATTACCAACAGAAATGCCGCTGAGAATTAATAATTTATCTTTTCTGTCCTGTGTTTTTATTAATTCTAAATTTTTGAGTGGAAATATTTCAGCATCGTAACCTTTTAATAGCGTATGCATAGAATAGTCATGCGTTAAAAACAGAACTTCTCTTGAAATTGTTACATTATTTCCAATCTTGATTATTGAATAGTCTTTTCCATCAAAATGAACATCATTGGAAATATAATTTGGTACTCCTTCGAATTGCATACCCCTCCCGCGCAAAAATTTTACATAGTGTTTCATATACATGGATGAGTTAATATACATTTCTTGTAAAATAAATTTTCGCCTGAGTACTGTTAATATTTTTCTTATTTTTCTAAGCATCTTTAATACCTTTCTCATAGTGTATATACTTTTTCCAGTGTACAGATTTTTCTAGTATCCAACACTATCTTATTTTTCAGCTTATCCATGTTTTCTATAATTTCATCGTGAGAAACCATGAGAACCACAAGATCTACATTTTTCAAAAATTCATCTAAGTTAAAGTATTGATTATCTGCAATTGTCGTTTTTACATAAGGGTCGTAAACTTTAAGCCCATTGGCTAGGTGTTTCTTCTGAGATTCGAGTAATTGCAGTGATGGGCTCTCACGAACGTCATCTACATTTTCTTTGTACGTAAGGCCGTAAAGTCCTACTCGTGTTATGTCGGTTAAACCATTGTTGTCCATAATATCACGGATACGTTCGAGGACAAATTCGGGCATACTATCATTGATTTTACGAGCTGCGAGAATAATATTGGCAAGACCGGGATAATCACCGACTAAAAACCACGGATCAACCGAGATGCAGTGCCCGCCGACACCCGGGCCAGGTTGCAAGATATTTACACGGGGATGTTTATTTGCAATTCTGATAATTTCATAAACATCCATATCGTCACTGCGACAAATTTTTGCAAGCTCGTTGGCAAAGGCGATATTTATATCGCGATATGTGTTTTCAACGACTTTTGTCATTTCTGCAGTCCTTATATCCGTTACGATAATTTCGCCTTTACAAAATGATTCGTATAAATTTTTCACTTTTTCGCCAATTTTTAAATTATCTACTCCAATTGTCCTCGAATTATATTCAAGTTCATAAACCATGTTGCCGGGAATGATACGTTCTGGCGCGTGGACCAAATTGATGTCTTCTCCTATCACAAATCCATTCACTTCTATAACTGGTCTGATAAACTTATCAATCGTTCCAGGTGATACCGTGGATTCAATTACAATAATTGCACCTTTTGGGCATACTTCCATTATTGTTTTAACTGCTGATATAACATAACATGCATCGATTTTTTTACTGTTTTTGTCATACGGGGTCGGCACAGATACAATATACACATCTGTCGCTTGATATTCTGTTGAAAATTTGATTTCTTTAGAAACTGCATCATTAAAGAGCTCGTCCAAGCCTTCTTCTTCAAAAGTTGTACGACCAGCGTTTAACTCCGCAATTAAGCCGTTATTGTAGTCAGTTCCTACTACTTCAACCCTATGCGATGCAAACATAAGCGCAGTAGGTAGTCCTATGTAACCAAGGCCAATTACATTGATTTTAAGCATTTAGTATTCCTCCTTTAAATTCTTTCTTGAAAATATAAATATAACAAAAGTATATATGAAAAACCCTATAGACTTTAAAATACATACACATGTTAAAAATATCTCCATAGTTGGTTCTGGCTGAAGCCGGGTAATAATATAGCTTAAAACAGCGGAAAGCAATAAAAAGGATTGTAATATAAACTCGGTTCCTTGACGTTTACAAACCTGCATAGCCGGGGATAAAGCAGCTGTTAAAAAATGAAATCCAAACATGATAGCTAAAATACGTATATAACTTCCTGCTGTTTCCCATCCTGCACCGAAGAAAACATTACATGCCCAAGGAGCTAAAAAATACATACATAATACCATAGGAATTGATATAGAAAATAAGAATAAAAAAGTTTTGTTAAATGAATTCTTAAAGTTCCCTGTTTTCTCAAATTCACGTGAAGCTTCTTGGAAAAACACCTTAGATATATTACCGCCGATAATTGACAATGGCAAACCAAGAATTCGGGTTGATAAGGAATAATATCCAATAGTCCCCATGCCAAATAATGATTCAGCCAATAAAGTGATTATAGAATAAGAGAGACTGTTTACTAATAACGCCGGTGCTGAAAATAACGGTTGCTTTTTGTGTAACTTAGCCACCTCAAGCATAGCCGGTTTACGTATTTCTTTTATTTCTTTTAGATCTTGACGAATAGGCTTAGATTGTTTTTGAATGCCAAAATATTGTCCAAAACAATAAGGTATTAGTAATCCTAAAAATCCAGGGCGAAAAATACCTGCGATAACGCCACCAATATTTTGAAAACTGGTTCTTATCATATAAAATTTGGATAAAATTTTATACTCATTATTTCTATTGTTATAAGAATTCAATATGTTAATAATTCCCTGAGCAAAAAGAATAAGAAACAAGAAAAGAACAGTATATGTATATTGCGACTTGTCCGCTGAAAAATAAAAAAATATCCCATATCCCACACTTATAATTACACTGGATATTGTACAAATCATAAATGACAATTTAACAATGGCAAATACTCGTTCGTTTTTCTCTTCTGTTACAATAGACATATCATACCGACCATTAATTATAGCAGCAAAAATATTTGAAATAGAAAGAATATATGCATGAAGGCCTAAATCTGACTCAGTGTACAGTCTTGTCAAAATGGGAGAACATATTACTGTTATAATCTGGGCTATTAGTGAGCCCACAGTTAAGGTCATAATTGATTTTAAAAATTTTCCTTTCATATTAACCTTCATCACTTTATTTTGTACCCCCCCAAGTTATTATTAACTTCACATTTTTAAATATATTAAGAATAAATGACAATATTAAAATTGTTACGACGCCGTTGTTGAATAATACCATAGGGCTGCCGCAAAACCATATCCCAAAGTAAACAACTAAAGCAATGTATATAAGAGAATTTAATTTTGTGTGATCCCTTCGCTTAAAAATATAGTATATGTTTTGATATATAATACCCAGGATAAGAGGAAATAACGTTGCTCCAAAATAAGACCAATTGTACCATGCGGAACCCCATATACAAGGTGGTCCTGTCCCATTGTATGTCCCATATGACAGATAATATACAATTCTATCGACTGAAAGATATCCGCTTTTCCCCGGTAAAATATCTGCCAGCATCATTAACCAATCATAACCCCATACAGTCGGTTGAGTATCAATATATTTAAACGCAGAAAGAGCAGTTCTGGAATTTACACCCGTAATACGATCCAACAAAGACTCTAATGCGCCGATAATTAAATTATCCTCTTCAGATACACGTCCATTGGAAATTGTTAAAACAATCAAAAAAAATATAGAAAAGCTCACAAGCACTACTAATAAATTGTAATTTATCTGTTGCCTAAATTCAGTTTTTAAGACAAAAATATAAACAAATAAAAACAAAAGCATAAAAACGAAGGCATTACGTTGCCCCGTACCTAATAGAAAAAGAAGTGTTAAAGGAGTTATAATAATACCGAATTTCTTGTAATTCTTTCTGGGTTGTCCGAAAACTAAAAAAATATTTAAAATCGGTAAAATCACCACACGAAATTGATAGATGTATCCTGTTCCAGAAATCCCAAAAAACTGTCTTCTTTCATTTGAATAATTAACTTCAGTACTACTAAAAAAATCTTTTATTGATTTTATTAAAAGGTTACCACCTGATTGTGCGTAAAACCATGTACATAAAAGAATTGATAACACAACAAGTCCGATAATAATAAAATATTGAGATTTAGTAGGAATGCCTTTATCATTTACACTTTCAATGATTTTGTTTGTTTTATGGGTTTTCAGCGAGTGTTTTTTATGCAGTGCGTTTGAAAAAATTACCCCAATTATAAAGAAGATTAGCGTAAAAAAATAGATGTAAGTTAATTTTATGCCCCAAGCAGAATTTGCTTGAGGAGCAGTTCTAATACCTATGAACATAAGCAACTGCATTCCGACAAAAACAAGAGGCGGAGTGAAACGGTAACGTTTATAGGTATAAAGCAAAAATATTATCGCAATTAAAATATAAAGTGATTTTACTAAGAATTCACTAGACACTTTTTAAGTCCTTTCCCTTCGTTTTCCAATCATCCACCCATACAATTTGGGGAAATCATATAATTCCAAGCGGAACAAATTTTATCCTTCATAATATGTATTCTTTCAAAATTCTCATCACTGACTTTCTTGCCAAGTTCATATTTTTCGTCATCGTTTTTCGGCAGTGGTGGTCGTGCTACCAATTAAGTTTATAATTGTTTCAACATTTATTAGAGGTTACCCCCTCCAGTTACTGCTTATGTAGTTCAAAGCAATTTTTTCAAATTCCTCATTTTCCTTCATTGACTGTTTCAAAAAGTCTTCACAATTTTGTTCGATTGTGTGGAAATCCAAACTACAATACCAGTCGTATAAATTCTCTTTCATTTTTTCATTTATATCCACAACTTCAAATCCTATACCAACGTCCTGAGCAATTTTTCCAATATATGTGTTATCGCATACTAAAATTGGAATTCTTGCGTACAATGCATGAAAAAATTTTATAGAAATTGCTATTTGCAGATTAATCGTCTCGTTACCATAAAGATTGTTAATCACATCTATTTTTTCCAAGTATATTTTTGTGTCTTCAACAGGAAAACTATCATGGAAGACCGTGTTCCTTATTTCTTTTGACTCTGCATACTCCTTTAATACATTGGCTTTTGTCCCGTAATAGTGAAGCTCAAATCTTTCATCATTCGCAAACACCTCCAATATTTTTTTATTACGTTCAAAAAATCTCACATATCCTATAAATCCGATTCTTATAGGTTCATCATTATATCTCATAGAAGTATGACGTGTCATACCATTCAAAACTGCCAAGTTCAAACTATGAATAGGAATATAACTTATTTCTTTGGGGAGAATATCCAAGTACCCCCTTGATGATATTGTATTGAATGCAGCATTTTTAAATACTCTTTCATAACGCTTCTGTCGCAACCTTTTTTCATATCCCATATTGTCCCTGACATTTAAACAGTATTTACCCTTGTATTTCCTACTTAAATAGTTAGCAAACATAAAAATAGCAACGTCATTCCATACTATGACAAAGTCATATTTATTCATATCCATAATGCGTATAGCGTAGGGAAGAAACATCATGTATTTCATCATTTTTATACCCCTAGGCCATTTTTGTTCTACCTTATTAACATACTTGTACTTATGCGCGCATTCAAATTCTTCTTCTTCATCATATTTGTCCATGTAGATAATATCGTATTCAATATTATTTTTTTTCATTAATTCCGTATAAATGGATATCATAGACATATGCTTGATGTTTACCGCACTTAAAATGCATATCTTTTTCATTGACATTCTCCTAATCCACCCTCGCTTAGCAATTCTTTACCATCTAAAAAGGATTCATTCAACACTTGCTCGCTTTTTTTATTAAGGCAACGTATTTGCTTGTACAAATCTCCTTAGAGAACTGCCGTTCCACAAGCATACGCCCATTTCTACCCATTTTTTCAGATTCTTCTCTGTGTCCTTTTAGATATTGAATTGACTCGGACAAACTCGTTGCATTCTCAGGTTCAGAATAAAGCCCAAACTGATATTTTTCTAACACTTGGCACAGCTCACTTTCTTTATCAAATGCTACAATAACTGGTGTGGCAGTTGCCATAATAGATACTACTTTACTTGGGAAAGCATTTTGTCCATATCCTTTTTTACAAGTAACAATACAGACGTCTCCTAAACTATATACTTCAGATACTCTGGACGCAGGCTGCAATGGATAAATCTTTATATTATCAATTCCAAGAGCACCTATTTTCTTCTTAAGAGCATCTTCTTCTACGCCATTTCCAAAAATTAAAAATTTGATACTTTTGTCAGATTTCATTTGTGAAGCCGCATCAATCAAAATCTCAACTCCCTGTGCCTTACCGAGATTTCCGGCATACACCACATAAAAAATATCTTCATCAAGACCCAATTCAACTCTCAGGGAATTATTTTCCTTGCTTATCGGCTTTACATCTTGGGTATCAATCCAATTTCGAATAACAGTGATTTTCAATTCCGGTACACCCTTTTTTATAATGCTTTGTTTAATATCTTCACTGATAACAATAATTCTATCTACATTCGCATATGTGTAATTTTCAACTTTTCGTCCAATTTTCCAAATAAGTGACCCTTTTCTGGTCATACCTGCCTGCACTAGCGAGTCAGGAAACACATCTTGCAATACAAATACAAATGGAATAGATCTTTTATACTTCTTATTTAACTTCCTTTTTACCAACGAACACAATAATCCCTGAGTCGGAGGTGTACTACCTGCCACGATAATATCAACCTCTTTTTCCTTGCCTGCTTTCAGATATTGTATAAAGTTCACAAAAATATATCTTACAACTCTTTGAATTGGATTACGCCCTTCACGAAACATTCTAAACCTATGAACCGTTATATGTCCGTC
>Ga0153949_1000783_pt1 | contig 11301 bp, 8 predicted proteins | sample TSNJ033MetaG_FD_104705 | JGI IMG/M metagenome (GOLD analysis project Ga0153949, IMG submission 104705) | Attine ant fungus gardens microbial communities from New Jersey, USA - TSNJ033 MetaG | ecosystem: Host-associated > Fungi > Mycelium > Unclassified | place: USA: New Jersey, Wharton State... | reverse complement strand
GCCGCCGGATACATGTAGTTTAGATACGGGGACGCCGCATTTTTCCATCACCTGTATGTTGCGAGCAAGATCGTATGTCAAGCCTTCCAGCAATGCTCGGTACAAATCATACCGGGTCGTATCCAGGCTGATACCGGACAATAATCCTCGTGCGTCAAAATCCATCCATGGCGTACCCGTACCGGCAAGATACGGCAGAACCATAAGTTTTGTTGGCTTTGTTGGAGCCTTTTCTTCCAAGTCATCAAATTTTCCGGTCGGTGCTTGCAATCCAAAGGTTTCTACATACCAATTGATAACCATAGAGCCGGTTGATGCAAAAGAATAGGTAAAGCAGCTCCGGGGGTCAGCGTGCACAGAACGGTTGTATGTATTGGAACACAGCAGATCCAGATTACAGTTATCCGGGAGAGTAACCGCAAAAGCCTCAACAGTACCACATCCATTGCCGCCTAGTCCGGGATCGACAGCCCCAACACCAAGTGCGGCGCACATCTGATCATGTCCACCTGTCACAATACGCACATTGTTTGAAAGCCCCAATTCCTGAGCAACGAGTGGCGATATTACGCCAGCTACCGTTCCGGAGGAAACCGGTTTGGAGAGCAAAGCCGAGTCAATCCCTGCAGCGTCCAGAATCATTTCCGCCCACTGCCTGTCATTTACATCAAACGCCATTGTACGCCCTGCCAGAGAGTAGCTGATCATCTTTTCGCCAGTCATCCGGTAAATGATAAAGTCTTCAAATAAGGGAAAATAGGCGATATCAGAGGCGTAATTGGCGTTTTTCATAATCCACATCAGCTTATTGATCGTAAACATATGGTGTGGGTCGATACCTACCTGATCCCGGATCGTTACGCGGCCAAGTTGATTGCAAAGGGTTTCCACCTCTTTCATTCCGCTGTTGTCCCAAAACAACAGCGAAGGCGCGAGAACATCACCACTTTTGTCGAGAGGTACAGCCGCCTCACCAAAAGAAGAAACTGCTATGGCGGACAAATCGCGAACGGCGGGAACTTTCTCCACAGTCTCATGGATTGCCTTGCACACACCCAGCCAAACCAGATTGGCGTCAAGAGTATGGCTGTCTCCTATACGTTGGGCTTTGTAGGCCACGGTAGTATGCACCAACACCTGATTTCCTTCGCTTACAGTAAATTTACAGCTACTGGTGCCAAGGTCAAGACCAGCGACAATCATGCCGCCGACCTCGTGCTGCGGGGCAATGGGATTTTGAATCCCTTTCCAGATTGTTTGTTTCTCAGCGCATCCAGTGCTACCGCCGCGAAGATAACGAGGCCCTGAACAAACTGCTGGTAGTAGGCCGACACATTGAGAAGATCGAGGGAGTTTTGAATTAGGCCCATAATAATGATACCAAGGAAGGTGCCAAAAATCCGTCCCTTACCACCACAGGTAACACTGGCACCGCCAATGACACATGCGGTAATGGCTTGCATATCCAAGCCGGTAGCAATAGCAGTGGGCGCGGAATCCATCCGGGCAATCAGAATAATCCCTGCGAAACTTGACAATATACCGCACATCACATACACAAAGGAAATAATTCGGTTGTTGTTAATACCTGCGATTTTTGTTGCGTTCGCATTGCCGCCCACCGCATATATGGTGCGTCCTAACCGGGTGTTACCCAAGAAAAACGCAAAGAATACAAAAAGAATGAGCGTCCATAGAACTGACATCGGGATATCACCAATCACCTTACCCGCACCAAATTTCAAGAATCCTTCTGGAAATCCGTACAGCGGCTTTCCTTTGGAAAACACTAGCTGCAAGCCGCGAGTAGTCTGCTCCAGAGCCAATGTAGCAATCAGGGGAGGGATACCGATCACAGATACCGCAAATCCATTGATCGTACCAACAGCGGAGCCAATCACGAGCGCAATTAGAATTGCCAAAGGCCACGGAACACCTGCCAACATGCTAAAAGCGGCAACCCAGGCAGAAAGCGCGAGCGTTCCTCCAACAGAAAGGTTAATTCCCCCTGTAAGTATCACCATCGTCATGCCGATTGCGGTAATACCGTAAACGGATACATACTGTACTATATTGACAAAGTTGGACATTCTAAAGAAATAAGGCGATACAATACTCATGACCACCGAGAATAATACAATAATTACAATGAGTACCATTTGCTCGGCAACATTGGAATACAGCCGTTTGAAAATTTTCATAATGCCCCTCCTAACTGATTTTAGAAAGAAGTGTGTTTTTGTCTGTGTCGGTGGCCCTTACCATTTCTGTGATGCGCCCTTTTTTTAGGATAACGATATCGTCGCAGACTTCAAGCAATTCCTCCAGTTCCGATGAAAACACAATAATGGCTACGCCATTATTAGCCATGTTCGTTAGAATTTGATAGATTTCCGCTTTCGCATGGACATCAACACCGCGAGTAGGCTCATCCAGTATAAAGACGCTTGGTTCAGCCGCAACACAACGGGAGATGACTACTTTTTGTTGGTTCCCGCCGCTAAGGCTGCCAACAGGCTGTTCAATGGATGAACATTTGACAGTCATTTTTTTCGCAAGTTCTTCAGAATAACTTATTTGCTTGGCATAATCGAAAATTCCTGCCTGTTTGCACATCTTGTTAAAAATTGAAAGCGTGCTGTTCTCCCGAATGGAAAGCAGCGGAATAAACCCTTCTACTTTTCGGTCTTCAGACACCATCGTTACTCCATTTATCAGCATATTATCGGGCGTAACCTTGTCGATTTTTTCCCCATTTATTAAAACTCTCCCGGAATCGATTGGATCAAGACCAAAAATCGCCCGCGCAATTTCGGTTTTCCCGGCACCCAATAAACCACATACCCCAAGAATTGATCCTTTGCTGACTTTAAGATTTATATTACCAAATTTATTGGAACTGCTAAAATCAATTAATTCCATTGCAATTTGGTTCTCGTTTTGTATCTTTTTTCTATCCTGACGCTTAATTGTCGCACTGCCCATCATAGCGGTTATCAGCGTATCCTTGTCAATATCTTTGGCATAGAATACGCCGTTATTTACACCATCCTTGATAACCGTTACCCGGTCTGATATAGTCAAGACATCTTTCAAAAAATGGGAAATAAATATAGTGGAGACTCCTTGTTTTTTTAATCGGTCAACAATCTCGAAAAATGTCTTTTTTTCCTTTTCGTTTAGGGATGAGGTAGGTTCATCCAACACCAACACACTTGCATTCATGGTAAGCGCCTTGAGAATCTCGATGATTTGTTTTTCAGCGCCACGCAGTCGGCCTACCTTTTCAGTAACATCCAGATTGATTTGGATCATATCCAGAAGTTCCTGCGCTTTTTTCTTCGTTTTCGTCATATCATACAAGCCGAAACGGTTTTTTTCCAACCTGCCTATAAATATGTTCTCTGCAACGCTTAAATCTGGGCAAATATTCAGTTCCTGATGTACGAAGGATATACCGTATTTTTCTGCATCTTCTGACCGTTTAATATTCGCATTTTGTCCATCTATATAGATCGTTCCGGCATCTGCGTTGTGTATTCCGTTGAGTATTTTTACAAGAGTGCTTTTTCCGGCTCCATTCGCTCCCATCAAGGAATGAACCTCGCCTCGCCGCAATTGGAAAGTAACACCTTTTAAAACCGGGTTGCCAGCGAAATCCTTGTAGATATCCCGCATCTCCAGCTTCAAATCTTTTTCCATAGCACGCTCCCTCCCGCCGTCTGCTCGGCCCCGAGAACTATTTATCCAGGGCCGAGCATGGCAAATCATCACAATATGAAATGATATTGACTCGGTTTACTTTACGATATATCCCCAAAGGGTTTCTTTCAGTTCTTCGATGTTATCTTTGGTGACTACATCACCGCCATAGAAGATTTTTTCTTCGACAGCTTCGCCTGCGAAGAACTGCTCCATGGTTTTAATAACGTCTCTCCCCAAGGTAATGGGGTATTGGGAAAAAGTAGCGTCTACTTGACCGGCAGCTATGTAATCAAGGGTTTCACCAGCGCCATCAACAGAATAAAGGCCAACGTGGCCATCTTCGCCAACAAGCGCATTTTTCTCGGACTCTTTTAGGGCAGCCAGAATGCCGGGTACCAAAGCATCCGTGCAAGTGAAGATGACATCCAGATCGGGATTGGATTCAAGATAGTTTTTTGTAGTTGACATGGCGGCTTCATTGCTGTATGCGCCAGCGGAAGGCTCACCGATGATTGTAATGTTGTCGTGCTGCTCCAACACACTCTTTACACCAGCAGTGCGATCCAGAGTTGGCGTATCGGACAGAACACCTTGGATAATTAAAACTTTGATATCTTTGCCCGCATAATCGGCGACTATTTTTTCACCCATAGCCACGCCTACAGCAACGTTATCTGTTTCCAGAGTTGCTTCTACTTTGCCGGAACCACGGCGGTCAATACAGAAAACCGGCACGCCCTTTTCAGAGCACTCTGTGATAGCACGGCCAATTGCTTCACTGTCAATGGGCGAGATGCAGATTGCGTCAACACCGGTCGTAACCTGATTTTGCAGTTGTGTGATTTGGAGATTGATGTCACCGTTGGGATCAAGCAGGACCGGCTCCCACCCCTGCGCTTTCGCCTGTTCCTCAAATCCAAGCCAGCAGGCCGCAAAGAATGTGGTAAATTGGCTTGGAATAGAATAAGCGACAATCTTCTTTTCACCACTGGGGGATTCTTGTGTGCCTGCGGTTTCCAGGGAGCTGGAAGGTGCCGTTGCTTCCGGTGTGGAACCAGGTTCCGTTTGCGACGCTCCACCACCATTGTTACAACCGGAAAAGATTCCAAATGTTAAGATTGCAGTTAATACAAAGGCCAGCGCTTTTTTCATGTTTTTATCCTCCATAAAATGTCTGTAATCCACTTATTGCTGCTGTAATATTATTTTATATTTTGATTGCTTGAGGATTACATTTCTATATTATCACAATACAGTCATTATAACAATCATAAAATCCTTAATTTTGACTTATAATAGTCATAATTAAGGATTTTATATATAATATAGAATATAATGAATGACATATGTGCAAATTAGTCAAGTCAAGGCAATGCATAAAATACTTTACTAGCCTTCACGTTGTTCTGACCCATAGCATTGATTATTTTTACTATAGCGTTGTTCTTAGGAACTCAATAACGCCCATCATATCTTGCTCACCCCATCCTGCGCAAAGGGAAACAAGCGACCTTTGCTGAATTCCATCCGGAATAATATCATCGCCGCTTCGGTATGGTTAAGCGTCCTTAAAGATTTTTTTCTTCTTGAGGATATCCACATACACAGCCAACAGCACAATCGCGCCCTTGACAATGAGCTGCCAAAATGAGTTTACATTGAGCAGATTTAGCCCGTTGCTGATGATGCCGACTATCAGGACGCCGACGACTACGCTTCCGACCTTGCCCAACCCGCCCGACATACTCACACCGCCCAGCACGCAAGCCGCGATAGCGTCCATTTCCGCGCCCTGCGAGACTGACGGCTGTGCCGAGTACATGCGCGAAGCAAGCACTACACCCGCAAAGGCGGAAAGGAAACCGGAAATGGTATAAACCAGCACCTCCACCTTCTTGACGGGAACGCCGGAGAAGTTCGCGGCGTCACGGTTTCCGCCCAACGCATAAACATAAGTGCCGAACTTTGTGCGGGAAAGCAGAACCGTTATTACAACGATGAAGAAGATCATGTAAATAACCGGCAGCGGAATTACTCCAAGATATCCGGTTCCGATTTTCGCAAAGGATTCGTCAAAGCTGCGGATCGGCAGACCGTTTGAGTAAATATACGCCGCACCGCGCGCTATGTTCATAACCGACATCGTCACAATAAATGGAGCCATACGGGTATAAGCTATGATGACGCCGTTTACAAGACCGCCAAACGTTCCCAGCACCACGCCGCAAAGCGCCGCGATCCAAACGTTCATTCCGTTGTTGACAATCAAACCAACCGTAATCGTGCCGGATAAAGCAACGACCGCGCCAACGGATAAATCGATGCCGCCCAGAATGATAACCAGCATCATGCCAAGCGCCAGATTCGCGTTTGTAGATACCTGCCGCAGTACGCTGAACGCGTTATCCGAAGTAAAAAACACAGGCGACAGAACAGAAATAATAAAACATATAATTATAAAGGCAATGAGAATGCCAAGGTTCTCTTTGAAGTATTTGCCAACTCCACCTAAAACCGAGGGTTTATACGTCTCGTGGCTTGTTTCGTTTGTTTTCACTGTTACTCTCCTCCTGTGGCATATTCCATAATTTTTTCCTGTGAAAAATCGTCCCGCGCAAGCTCCCCCTGTATTTTCCCCCGCGCCATGACGTAAACCCTATCACACATATTGATAATCTCCGGCAGTTCGGACGAAATCATGATCACAGCCAATCCTTCCTGTGCCAGTTGGTCGATGATTGCGTAAATTTCCGCTTTAGCGCCCACGTCCACACCGCGGGTCGGCTCATCCAGAATGAGTACTTTGGGCTTTGTGGCCAGCCACTTTGCCAGTACGATCTTCTGCTGATTTCCACCGGACAGATTCATCGCCAACTGCTCAGGAGACGGAGTTTTGATTGAAAAAGAATCGATATACTTGCGTATGATTTCCATTTTTTTTCGATAGTTTACACGTCCAGCCGCGATGAATTCTTTGAGTACAGTAAGCGTCATGTTGAATCCAACCGCGCCCTTGAGTACAAGGCCCTCTTTTTTGCGGTCCTCGGGAATCAATGCGATTTTGTGTGACATCGCGTCGCGCACATTGCGGATTTGCACGGGTTTTCCTTCCAGAAGAACAGTACCCGCATCCAGCGTGTCAATGCCGAAAACCGCCTTCATCACCTCGCTGCGCCCGGCGCCAACCAGACCCGCAAAGCCGACGATTTCACCCTGCTTCACCGAAAACGCTACGCCCTCAAACTGCCCGCGCTTTGTCAGCCCGACAGTCTCAATCGCCATATCGCCAAGCTCTCGGTTGGTGCGTGTGTAAAATTCGGTCAGGCTGCGGCCAACCATCATACTGATTAGCTCGTTTTTATTCGTATCCTTGGTAATCAGGGTACCGACATAAGTACCGTCCCGCATGACTGTGATCTTATCGCTAATTTCGAACAGCTCCCCCAGCTTATGGGAAATGTATATCATGCCGATGCCTTTTGCCCGCAGACTGTGAATAATCTTGAACAGCTGCTTCACCTCATGCTCTGTCAGCGAGGAAGTCGGCTCGTCCATGACGATAATCTTCGCATCAAACGATACTGCCTTTACAATTTCTACAAGCTGCTGCTGCGCGATTGTAAGCCTAAAGACATCTTGGGTTACATCTATATTGAGTCCGAGTTGTAACACCATTTCCTGCGCGTGATGATTCATTGTGGCAATGTCTATGATCCCCGTTTTAGTGACCGGTTCACGGCCTAAAAAGATATTTTGCGCAACGCTCAGATGCGGTACCAACACGATTTCTTGATGGATGATGCTGATTCCCTTTGCCTGCGCGTCGCGTACGTTTTCAATATTGGTTTTTATGCCATCAATGTATATTTCGCCGCCATCACAGTGGTAAATTCCGCCGAGCACCTTGATCAACGTTGATTTACCAGCGCCGTTTTCGCCCAGCAATGCGTGGACTTCTCCACGCTCCAAAATCAGATTGACTCCCTTAAGCGCATATACATTGGAAAAGCGTTTTTCAATGTTTTTCATCCCTAAAACTACATTGTTTGCCAAACTTTAACGCCCCTCTTCTTTACTGGAAAGCGCGGTGAAACCATCAATGCGTTTTGCCGCGCTTTCCCAGCTATTTGTTTAACATGTACAAAAGTACATTTATTGCCAGCCGTCAACTCCGTACTCATCCACGTTGTTAGCATCAATTTTAAAGGTTGCAACTTTGATGTCCATGTCTATTTCTTCGCCGTCAAGCACGCGCAAGGTTTCGGCATATGTAGTCTTGGCCAGATTCACGGGGGACTGCGCTACGGTTAGCGCGAGCTCACCGGATTTAAGTACCGCTTTGGCGTCGGGGGAACCATCAACGGAGTAGATTTTTATGTTGCCCAGCTTATTGTTAGCTTTTAGTGCCGCGATGGTGCCCAACGAGGTGGGGTCATTGATGCAGAAGAATGCTTCTATATCCGGGTTTGCCTGAATCATATTCTCGGCAATCGGCATGGACTTTTCTAACGAAGCCGTACCATCCTGTTGGGCACAAACTATAAATTTGTCTTTCTTGTCGCCCAGACCGTCAAAGAACCCGTTCACGCGATCTACGCAAGCCTGCATGGTTGGCGAATCGATGATTGCGATTTTCGCGCCGTCCGGGAAATCGGTTGCCATTGTTTGGCCGCATAGCAGACCCGCATTGTAATTGTCCGAAGAAACGTTTGCTTTAACGAGGTCGATATCGGTAACAGGGTTGTCAATTGCCAGTACTGGTACGCCCTTGGCTTTCGCAATGTCCAAAGCTGATTTGACGCCGTCAGAATCCACCGGGATGAGGAATATTGCATCTACACCCTGTGTGATGGCGTCCTCGATCTGGCTGAGCTGCTTACTCTGATCGTACTGCGGATCCATAACGATTAATGTGTCGCCGTTTTCATCGCATATTTGTTGGAATGTGTCGCCGATCGTCTTCATAAATGGGTTGTTGAGCGTAGATGTACAATAGGCAAATGTGCGTCCGCCTGTGCCGGAGGCGTTGGGAGAAGGAACAGTATCTGTGGTTTCCTGGGAACCGGAAGGCACCGTTGCTTCCGGTGTGGAACCAGGTTCCGGTTGCGACGCTCCACCACCACTGTTGCAGCCGGAAAAGATTCCAATTGCTATGATTGCGGTTAATACAAGAGCAAATGCTTTTTTCATGTTTTTGTTGTCCTCCTTAAAATATTTGTAATCCACTTATCATTGTAGTAATATTAGTTTAATTTTGACTGTTTGAGGATTACATCTATACGTTATCACAATACAGTCATTATAACAATCATAAAATCCTTAATTTTGAATATTAATAGTCAAAATTAAGGATTTTATGTACAATAGAGAATATTATGAATAATATTTATTCAAATTAACCAAAAAACAGTCAGAACAGGCGTTTTATGAAGAATTAAAACTTAACAATAATCTTGTTGTTTGTTTCCCCATTGCAAAAGGCGGTAAACATCTCAGGCATTTCATCGAGTGTAATTACTTTTCCTATGAGGGGGGATATATCGATGCCTCCTTCAGAAAGCATGGTAATTGCTTGTGGCATTGTTTTCTCTAGTGCATAAGAACCAATCAACTTCCAATCCCGATAATATAGATCAAAGGGGTTAATCGTGATGTAGCTTTCTGTTGGGCATGCACCAAATGCAATAAACGTCCCGGTATTAGCTATATGCTTAATTGCCTGCTCCACAACTTTAGGCACACCGGTAGCGTCAATAACAACCGAAAAGCCGCGAGGTTGGACTTTATGCAGCACATCATTTACCGATTCGTTAGACAACAGTGCATTTGTCGCGCCAAGTTTTTTAGCCAATTCAAGCTGAGCGGGCTTTTTGTCAATGATTGTTACTGTGGATGCTCCAGCCCGCAGACTGATCATAAGGTGCATTAACCCGATAGTTCCGGCACCGTAAATTAAAACACTTCCACCAACGGGAATTGAAACCTTGTTGTGTGCATTTATTACACAGGCAAGTGGTTCCGCCATAGAACCTTGGAGAAGATCTATATTATCTGCGTGAAAGAGGCATGGTTCCGGTACAATAACATACTCTGCAAAAGCGCCTGCTTGCGTGTTGCCAATAACCCTTATATTTTCACAGTGAATCTGTTTGTTCCGCTTACAATAGTAACAATTTTCACAGAATATATTGGGATCGGCAATAACACCATCTCCAGGTTGGAAAGCATGAACGGAGGCGCCTATGGATTCTACAACACCGGAAAATTCGTGTCCGGGAATAATTGGGTAGATAGTTGGATGTTCGCCTTTATACGTATGGATATCAGTCCCACAAAAACCTGCCGCATGTACCTTAACCAAAACCTCGCGGTCTTTTGGTTGTGGCTTTGGCACCTCCCTTATCTCAAATTGGTTTGGATTTGTAATTACAAAAGCTTTCATTTTGTTGCCTCCTATTAAAATCGAATTATATTTGACTGTTTTATGCCAACTATAAGTGGCAAGATACGTTGTTTTGAGTATTTATCATTAATATAATTGACGGTTTGGTCATTTAGCGATATGATATATATATATCCATAAGGGGAGGTGCGTTTATGATAGACCGAAAAATAGTATTAAAATATATTAATGAAAAACAGCATGTAACAATTCAAGAAATGTGTGATGATCTTTCAATTAGTCAAAGTACGGCTCGCCGTACAGTTATTCAATTAGAAGAACAAGGAAAAATAGGACGGTTTCATGGTGGCGCCTTTGCATTACACTCGGATCACAAAACATTAGTTACAACGCGGCAAGGATTGTTTGCGGAACAAAAGGCGAAAATCGCTAGAATGGCATCCACGTTAATTGAAGATAATTCAACGGTGATCCTATCAAGCGGTTCCACTGTGGGTTGCATATGCCGATATATAAAGAAAAAAAATATAACTGTGATTACAAACTCATTAATTGTATTAGATGAATTAAAAAATGTTCCAAATATCAGGCTTATCATACTCGGGGGGCTTTACAATCATGATGAAGCAGAGTTGGGAGGGGTACTTTCCAATTCGGGAATTGGCTATCTGCGAGCAGACCGCCTGTTTATGGGCTGTTCTGGATTTGATGAAAAGCATGGCTTCACAAACCGCAATTACTCGATTGAACTTTATCGGGCCTGTATTCAAGCATGTAATGACGTATGTGTACTAGTTGATAGCTCAAAATATAATAAAGGCGGAGTGTCGATAGCGGCAACGCCAGATCAAGTAAAATACTTAATAACAGATTCCAATCTGCCTCCTGATTCAGTCGAACGATTTGAAACAAAAGGAATCTCGGTGTTATTAACATAAATATTACTTCCACACTAATATATATCTATATGTTAGCACAAAACATTCAATGAAACAATCTAAAATACAGCAAAATTGACTGTATTCAATCAATTATTCAAATTTTACAGTTACTATAAAAGAGGGCGCCGAAAAATTTACCGTGAAAACCATACCTTAAAAGTGCAAAAAAAGCCACCCCTACCCAATAAAAATATGAGTGCTTAAAAAACGGATTATGAAGAAGTAGTTAATGGCGGCACCCAGCCAAGATTT
>Ga0153949_1000776_pt1 | contig 11338 bp, 5 predicted proteins | sample TSNJ033MetaG_FD_104705 | JGI IMG/M metagenome (GOLD analysis project Ga0153949, IMG submission 104705) | Attine ant fungus gardens microbial communities from New Jersey, USA - TSNJ033 MetaG | ecosystem: Host-associated > Fungi > Mycelium > Unclassified | place: USA: New Jersey, Wharton State... | reverse complement strand
TTCCTGCGCGGCGGCGCTTGCCGCGTTTTTCTTTATCAGTCTGTATTTGTCGCGATGGGCGCTGCGCCCGGTGGAGCGGGCATGGGAGCAGCAGCGGCGGTTTGTCGCGGACGCTTCCCATGAATTGAAAACACCGCTCACCGTGATACTGGCGAACACGGGGATACTGAAGTCAAATCGCTCCAGCACAATTGAGCAGCAAATGAACTGGGTAGAAAATACCGGGGCCGAAGCGGCAAGGATGAAGAAACTTGTCGACAACCTGCTCTTTTTGGCTAAGACCGACGACGCAGAGCTGCCGGTCTTACACAGCAAAATAAATCTCAGCGATGTTTTTCTGAGCGTTGCGCTTTCGTTTGAATCTGTGGCGTTTGAGCGGGGCGTCTCATTGGAAACGTCCGCGATTGCGTCCGATATTCATATATTTGGGAATGAAGCGCAGCTAAAGCAGCTGATTGGAATACTGCTGGACAACGCCGTCAAGTATTCAAAGGAAAAGGGCGTTGTCACTTTGTCTCTGGAGACAAGGCAGTCGAAGGCCGCTCTTACTGTTCACAATCATGGCTCCCACATGGCAGCTGCCGATCTGGAACATATTTTTGACCGTTTCTACCGCGCCGACAAATCACGGTCTGCCGAAGGCTATGGTCTCGGCCTTGCCATTGCGAAAAGTATTGTGGACGCGCACGCGGGAAAAATATCCGCCCGAAGCGATAAGGTTCATGGTACCGCTTTTACTGTGTCCTTGCCTCTAAATGATAAATCATACATCCCATGATGAGGTAGTATTTAGATTGATAGGAAACTGGAATCGCCAAGTGAAATTTACCTGCAATAAGCATAATGCGAAATAATAGGATTTTCGCACTTTCCTAAGATGGGTAACACTGGTCGTTCTGTAAAATGAGAACAGTGTTCAGATTATGCTATAAAAATATGAATTTTAATCGTTTGACATTAAATTTTAAAAGTAAGGTTTATTAGCGAATGGGCTTTTTTTTCGTTTTATTTATAGAAAATAATTTTATGTGGATTACCTTTGGCAATTTAAAATAATTATGGATTTCATAAAACAAATATTAATGGGTATAGAAGCTATAAAAGTTTTTATTCTACATACTCTTATGACATTATCATCCTAAGGAGGACTGCATAAAACTTTGTCTTTGATGAAAATAATTTTTAATTCATAAGCCCCTAGATAATTAGCACGATTAAGCATTGCGTTTAATCGTGTTTTTTATATGCCAAAATCCTTGAAAATACGCTAATTTCAAGGATTTTTATCATTTCAAAGAAAGGATTTGATAATGATGTATATGAAATAAGTTAAGAAAAGAAACCTCGCAATTGTTTGCGCGAAAAGAAAAGACGTATCATTACAGATTTATCAAGGCACTGCCACTGTTCATGTTGGACAGGGCTCGGAACGAAGAGCTTTATCATCGGACTGGAAAGATAACGAAAAAATCAAGAGCCTTGTCTACGAGTTAAACCACGGTAAATACAAGGAAGCTTAATTCTTGGGGAGCGACATGAAAATACGGCTACCATAAAGAAGAGGTGAAATGGATGCAATGAAATATAAAGCATCTATGGAAATCATACCGCAATCGCAACGAATGGAAATCAATCAAAAGATTTTATTCCTGATAGATGATGGAGAAACAGACAGGAACAATATCACGCAAAATGATGTGTACAATTCATATACCGGCGTTGGCGGTCTTCATGGATTAAGTCGAAAAGACTACAATAATTATTATGAATACAGCAAAGACAAGAAATCCGTAGATAACGGCCAGTATTTCACTACGCCGCCATTTGCGGATTTTCTTATGAGGTGCGTGTCGCCCGACAAGCATGACATTATTATGGATTTGACAGGCGGTGCGGGAGCGTTTATCAATTTCTGCCCGGTTGAGCAGAATTTTTACATGAACGAAATCGACGCCAATGCCGTTAAGGTTGCGGAATACCTTTATCCTGACGCACACATAACCTGCGGTGACATCATATTATACGAGCCGGAAACCAAAGCTGACCTAATAGTCGGAAACCCGCCGTATAACCTAAAATGGCAGGCGGGCGATACCGAATACCTTTCCCAGTTGTATTACTGTGTAAAAGCGGCTGCGCTGTTAAAACCGGGCGGGCTGCTTGCGTTGATTGTTCCAAGTTCGTTCATGGCGAATGAGTTTATAGACGCCAGCATGATAAGGGAAATTGACCTGTATTTTAATTTTATTTGCCAGTTCGATATACCGGCTGACGCATTTAAGTCGATGGGCGTGTCAAGTTTTCAAACAAAAATGGTGTTTTTCCAGAAAAAAAGCAAACATATCAAAGATACGCCATATAAAACCGAAAAGATAGAGCTTGACGCGTTTACCGAAACGCAGGCCCTTGAGATTCACGACAAGCACATAAAACCAGCTTTGGCGATAGCAGGTTCCTTAAGAGGTAAAATCTACTTTGAGATTCTGCAGGGTGACGATAATATCGCCGCTGATAAATTTAACTATCTTGTCAGGAAGCTTTTGTATCAAATCAAGGTACATCCGAAAACATCGGCTAAATATACCGCCTGCGTCGGCTATGTCGAAAAATACAGAACGCAAAAGCCGCCTCCTGATATGAAATATTCGGAGTGGCGCAAAATCTGCATAACTCCTGCGAAGGTTATCGCCTATCTTGAAAAAGCGATAGCGGAACAAAACAAACGGCCTGAACAAGAGATTATCCGCCTTGTAAAAAATAAGTATGAGATAAAGCTAAAGGGGTACAGCCATAAAACCAGGGCTTTTTTAAAGGAGACCTGCAGTGTTAAGGTCAAGTCAATAAACGATTTGGTATTGTACGATAAATACCCGTTTGCAGACCCGCAATTCAAAAACCTAATAAAAAGGAAACGGCAAGCGTTTGTTCAACAGAAGCTTGATTATAGTTCAATGGTCCCGGATGAGAAGATATTGAATTACGTTAATAATCTCGTAATCTACGACAGGCTGAACGAAGAAATAATCCGGCTAAATCCCATTCAGGCAAGCGATACCGCAAAGCTCCTTTCCAAACAATATGGCTTCCTGCAATGGGAACAGGGCAGCGGCAAAACCATATCCGGTATAGCGCAATATCTTTATCGAAGGCAGCATAATAATATCTTTTGCACCTTTGTTGTTTCAACAGCAATAAGTATTAAAAACAACTGGGACGAGGTGCTTCAGTTTTATGGCCTTGACTATATCATGATAAACAAACTAGAGGATATAGATAAAATCCGGCGCGGCCAGATGGTTTTAATAACCTTGAATATGCTCGATACATACCAAAGGTTTGTAAAGCGGTTCATTAAGAAGCACAGCCAAAAAGTGTTCCTCATATATGACGAATCCGACGCAAGCACGAGCATGGACAGCAAGCGGAGTAAGGCGGTCAAAAACTGCTTCCGGCGCGTTAAATATAAAACCTTGATGACCGGAACATCGACCCGGAACAATATCAACGAGTTTTATTCACAGTATGAATTGATTTTCAACAACAGCATAAATATGCTGTGCGAATGCGAAGTAATATATTACAGAAACAGCAAGAATAAAGAAAAGGCCGAAATTTTATCCAGCTATAACGAAGATGTTGGAAATCCCTTCCCGGCCTACAAGAAGGGATATAAATTATTCCAAAGGTGCTTTTTGCCCGAAAAAATCACGGTGTTCGGCGTCGGGCAAAACACTCAGGATATATATAATGCCGATGAGCTAAAACGAATACTGGATTGTACGATTATAACCCGGACGTTTGAAGAAGTCACCGGCAAGAGAATATACAAGATAAAGCAGGAAACATGCGTTATGTCCGAAGCGGAAAAAGAGATATACAAAATAGCCATCGACGAATTCTACAAGCTTGAATATTTGTTCAACAAGACTGGCAATAAGCGCAAGGATGCGATGCTTAAAGTATTGAATCAACTTAAAGCGTTGCTCAGGGTTTGCGCGGCGCCGCAAACTCTTAATGAATATAAGTCGGACAGCCTGCCGCCGAAGTTTGAACGGGTATTATCAATAATTGAGAATTCCCGTGATGAGAGGATTGCTATAGGCGTCCGGCACCACAACGTTGTTAATGAGTACGCAAAGGCTATACAGAAAGCTTACCCTGACCGGCCCTTATTTGTTGTTACAGGGGAAAAGGCTTCGTTGAAGAAACGCCGGGATATCATAAGAGAGCTTGAAAACACAAGCAACGGTATATTGCTGAGTACACAGCAATCCTTATCATGCGCCATAAACTGCGATTGCGTGGACACATGCGTTGTCCCTGAATTATTCTGGAACAATGCCGCTATGTCCCAATACTATTTCCGCTTTATACGTTACAACAGCACGCGCCCCAAGAAAGTAATTTTCGTCACTTACGAACACAGCATTGAGTCAAATCTTCTTCTAATGATTATGTGCAAGGAAAAGCTGAACCTTTTCATGAAGAACCAGACTTTGGAAGACGAAGAGCTAAACGAAAAATTCGGAGTAGACTTCGATATCCTTCGGATGCTAATGGCAAAGGTGAAAGACCATGAAGGAAAGATTCGCATTAGATGGGGCGAACAAGAAATTATTACAAGCAGAGAGGAGTTGTATGTATGAGATATATTGCGGTTGTTGAAGGCGGCTATATCAGAGACGCGCAAATCTACTTTGGAGATCCCGCAAAGATTGATGAAGCCGACTATAATTGCGCTGATGAACGGGATAATGAAAATTCCCAAGGTTGCGATGATAACACATTCTTCGACCTTAAGTATCCACGCCATTTTGTAGGTGTTTTTGACGGCGCGACCGAAGATGAAATATTACGAAAGGCCGCTGATAAACAAGGCGTCCATCCGGACACTATAACATTGATTCCGATTGATGATACGGATGATGAGATATACGAGACGGATGATACGGTAGAAAAAGTAATATGCTTGTACAGGTGGTTGAGGAGAAAGAGGTTCCGCGACAAAAACTACATACTCACCCGCGACAATATTAAAATTGACCGTGAGATCGAGTATTACGACGGTGAAGCCTGTGTCTATATTGAGGTATGGTTTGACGTTGAAAAAAAATTTGGCTTAAAGCTGTCCGGCAACGAAAATATAAATGTTTATGCGTATATTTCCCGCGAGGATGTACGGGTTGCTTATGTGGTCAATTACACAGACGGCTTAGTTGATGACGAGCGGCCTTTTAACAACCTAACACAATCGGAAAAAGCCCTTATCCGGGAGATGACCAACGAGGTTAGTTTGTCGGAAACAGGGAAGACCGTTGACGAAGAGTTGGAGGGATGCGGTGAAGAGTAAAAAAAGGCGTTCCATTCAAACTCTATACAACGCCAAGGGAGAACCCCTAAGAATCAGGTGCTATATGTATAAGCAGGAACCTAAGCCGTTTGCGGACTACATCACGGTAGTTTACACATATGCGAGCAGAGCCGGTTATCCTGTAGGTAAAGTCCTGTATCGAAACATGAACGGCACTCCGCGTCATCCCGCTTTCGGAATTTGCCAATGGGGCGAAGGATGGCAATGGGAATTTAATGCAGGCGGAAGCAAGGTTAATTTTTCTGATTTGCCGAAAGGCTGTCAGGAAATTGTTTTAACCGACTATAGAGATCTATGGCAAGTTAGTTGAATTAATTGCCACGGAAATGAGCTTGGAGTCATGTGCGATTTCAAGCTCATTTTTGTGCTTATAAATAACTAAACAATAAAAAAAAATTATAGGAGGTATACCATGGAGCTTAATAATACAGGAAACACTGCCGTTCCCGAAAGGAACGAAACGGAAGTTGAAAACACTTTTGAAGATACACTCGAAACCGAGGAACAAGGTTACGTAACGGAAGACGCTGAAACGGATTACCTGGAAAATGGAGAACAAAATGCAACAGTACCGGAACCGCAGGAAGCAATTGCGGAAACATCCGCAAAGAATATGACGGAAGTGACTACGGGAACAACAGTAGAGGCGAATCCGGAGTATATTGCTCAGGCTGTGGCGAAGATTGACGCTGAACTAAAGGCATTTACAGGCGGTCAAAAAGAAAAAACCGTTTCGGCCTTCGTGGCTACGGTATTGACAAAATTCTGCAACGACAACGCCCGGTTTGCCGAAGTGGTCTATAAAACAACAAGAACGCTGTCCGATGTATGCAGAGAAATCATGGCCGGAACAGGCAATCAGGTATCAGACTTTGAGGTTTACCGCGGCGCTGTACAATCTTATTTCCCGAATGCTGATATACATTGCTATATGTCAATCAACATAATCGGCGCTCCGCCGACTGATGACGAAATCAGACGGGCTCCGAAAGTACAAGCCCCGGCGACACCGGCCTACACCCCGAGAAATCAAACTCCAGTCGCACCGGCCCCTGCTAAAGAACCTGAATACTTTGAAACAATCCATCTCGAATTATAATACCGGGAGGGATTTATTTGTTAATTAAAAAAGAACTCGGAACAGTTCCGGAGCTTAAATATCCTAAAGTTACTGCAAAGGCACGGAAAAGGTCCCAATTCGTGGCATCAGCGCAAATAGTCACATTGGAAAAAAGCGGGGCCGTGCTGGTAGTTGACATATTTGGCGCACTAAAACGCGAGCTGAAGTTAAGGTTTTTTTGCGATGGCGTTAATTTCTTGGTATGCGGCAAATGGCCTGCTGAAAAGTGGATAACTAAAAAGCCGGAAACGGTTTTGGGGTATGGAGAAATTGCTTCAACACAAAAGGATGATGATCTGGCAACGGATTTTTTTAATTTTGAAAGGGATTTTTGGAAATTTGACCGTACCCTCGGCGGACAGATTAACAGATTTATTTACGACTTAAACAGCGAAAAGCATAATCAGGCCATGCGGAAGAAATACGAGTTAAGATGCGAGCATTTAGCTATGTACCCTGTGTTACCTGCCGATTTTCCAATGTTTTGTGAACGGCATGTTTTTGAACACACTTATATTTTTGTCGGAAAAACAGTTAAAGGCTATAGAAAAGCGGCTTGCGGGCATTGCGGGCATGAATCTGAAATTAAGAGCGCCGATGCGGCGCCGGGAAAATTCGGCACATGCCTTAATTGCAGGCTGCGCGCAAAATATCGCGGTGATTGGCTTGAGTTGACGCCAACGGATAAGTCAAAAGTATGTATCGCTCATAAAGTTGACAATCATCTTTTGTTACGGTGGGTTACTGTAGAGCGGACTTTTTGCGGGCTGGAGTACCAGTATGAGTTTAGGGATTATTGTGTAAATCTTCATATTCAAACACCAAAAGGAAAGACAATCTATTCATATCGTTATTTCTACAATATGGGCTGCGGCTTGGACTGGTATCGGCAGCAAAACGGTACGGAAAGCCCCGAAGAAACCCACATATATACATATAATCTCAATGAGGTATTCGGTGAAACATATCATCATGTCAATTTACAGGAGGGGCTTGCAAACGCCGGTGCAATAGCATTTCCGAAGCTGCTTCATAATCTGCAAAATAATCCGGCTTCAGAATACCTTTTCAAAATGGGATTATCCACCCTTGCCGCAAATTTAGATAAAGAAAAGCTAAAGGATGGAAAAAGCTTTAGGGAGGTTCTTGACGTAAACCCTCAATATCTGCCCCTCTATAAAAAATACAATGTGACTGTCAATGAGCACTTAGTTATTCAGGCATCCAGGACTTGGGTGAGCTTTGAAAACTTTGAAAAATTCCGCGCTCTTAAGCCTGATAAGGAAACAAAGGATATAATTGAGGCGCTTAAGTCTATGAGTTTTGAGCGTTTCGTAAATTATTTCACGAAGCAAAAGCATTTACTAAAAAGAAAGTTGGAGTTTTTGATAATGTTGCATAGGGACTATATCGACATGTCTAAAGCCATGAAGATTGACCTGACAAGAAAATCCCTACGGTTTCCCTCAAACATAAGAGAAGCGCATGATACCATCCTTGAAAGGTACAACGAGGTAAAGATTGAGGTCGAAAACGAGGTTTTCAGGGAGGCGACCGAAAAGCTATATGCCGGTTTGCCCGAATATGCCAAAGGGGTTTTCTGTATAGTCTTTCCGAAACTTCGCAGCGACTTAGTTGTTGAGGGGCAGAGCTTGAAACATTGTGTCGGTAATGATTCATATTATAAAAATCATATCGAAGGTTCGAAAATGATATTTTTTGTACGAAAAGTCGAAGAACCTGAAAAGCCCTTTTTCACAATGGAACTGGACATGGAAGAGTTTAGAATTAAACAGCTATATGGATATTGCCAATGCATCCCGACAATGGCCGTGAAAAAATTTGCTGATGATTTTGTGAGCAGGCTTAAACGCAGCGCTTAAAAAAGGATTTATGTGTTTGTGATGTTTTCAATTTATATTAGTCAGGCCACCCGTTATTTGCGGGTGGCCTGACTAATTTTGGATATACTTTTAATTGCTTATTTTCTTCGCCGTTACCGAAGCGCATCCAGCAGATTCTTCTGCACCTGCGCGGCCTGGGCTCTTGTGGTTACACCTTCCGGGTCGAACAGATTGCCGCCCACGCCGTTAGGGCTCAAGAAGCCGTTTGCAATGGCGATTTGCAGCTTTTCAAGATAGCTTTCCTTGATGGCGTTGTAGTCTCCGAATTTCGTCAGGTCAACATTCCCGCCGCCGTTCATGTTTTTGTAGAGGGCAATGTTGGCCAGGATGACCGCCATTTCCTCCCGGGTGATGCTCTGATTCGGCAGGAAATTGTTGCCTTCAAGCGCCAGGCCGTTAAACAATCCGGCTTTCTTCGCCGCCATTATAGAGCTGTAATACCATGAACCGGCGGATACATCGGCAAATTCGCTGCTTCCTGTTCCTGCGGGCAGCTTCAACACGTTCTGCATCATCTGTACGAATTCGGCTCTTGTTATGGGCCTTTCCGGGTCGTAGCGGCCGTCGCCCATGCCGGACACCAAGCCTCTGGCCGCCGCGAAGTCGATGGCGGCCTTGCCCCAATGACTGCTTGCCACATCGTTGAAGGTAACAAGGTTATAGCCAATCATGTAGCGGGAGAAGTGGTCGGTAACGAAGGTGACTGTTTTTGTCGCGGAATCATATACGCCGTTCTCCACCATTTGCAGCTTGCCATCGGCGCTAAGGTAATACACCACAATGGCGTTGGGATTTTCACCCGGCTGCGGTGCGTAGGGCAGCGCAACCTCAACGGGGCCGCCCAGGTTTGTGATCGTCTTGCTGCCGGAGGTTACTGTCAGTTCATATACGGGCCGCCCGCCCGCCGCGTTCTGCTGGGCCTCGGAGAGCGTATTGCTGTCTACTGTTCCGATTGCAAATGAAATATTACCTGCCGCCTGCGATCCAATGGAGGCCGCCGCTTCATTACTCAAAGTAACGGTTCCCTGCGGCAGACGAATCTCCACGCCAAGCTCCGCGCCGGCAAAGGCGGTGAGGGCCGCTTTAGGCAAAGTAGCCGCTGTGGCGTCCTGTACGCCGCTCATATCCAAAACGGCAGTATCTGCGGATTTGTTGATGATTTCTTGAATCTTACTGTCTGTCATGGAGAGCGTCACCACGCCGCCGGATTGGGTGTAGCTTACCTTCACCGCACCTTCCGCCGCCGGAACAGTTTTGGTTGTTGTGGTAGTTGTAGTGGAACCGCCGCCGGAGCTGCTGCCGGAACTACCGCTGTCGGAGTCTCTGTCGTTGTTTGTGCTTGCGGAAGCCCTTGTTATGGTAACTGTATAAATTTCTGCTGTCGTTCCGTCCTCGGCGGTTACGGTGATTGTAAAGGTGTTCGCGCCAACGCTCAACGATTTAGCGCCAATATCGCCTGTGACCGTGGCGGCGCTGTGGTTCTTTACTGCCGTTATCGTAACGCTGTTCACGCTGTTGGCGACAGAAGCCGTATAGCTCGTTGTGGCCGCATTGAACGCCGGAGTTAATGTTCCCGCGCTGATGGTCAGCCCGGAGAGCGTCGCGTCGGAGGACGCGGCGGGCAGTATGGTTATGGTATGCGTTACGTCAGCCGCAGCATTGTGGTTACTGTCGCCCGCCTGTGAAGCCGTGATGGTGACGGTTCCCTCGGTAAGCAAGGTCAAAGTACCGCCCGTGACCGTAGCAAGCGCCGTATCGTTGCTGGCATAGGTGACGGCCAGCCCGGAAGTCGCTGCGGCGGTCAAGGTTTCTGTTCTGCCCACGCGGTTAACGCCCGGCATGGGGAAGTTGATTGTTTGATTCGCCTTTGTAATTTCAAAGCTGATAACCAAGTCCGCGACGTCGTACTCCGTGCCGCCATCCGCCGAAACTGTCAGTGTATAGCTGCCTGCGTCCGTTGGAGCCGAACCGCCGGACCATGTGTAAACCGGCGTCAGCGTAGAAACTGTTGTCCCCAACGCGGTATTAGTAAATATCAGCCCTGACGCGTTATAGGCGATAGGCTGGCCGTTATACGCGCGGCTTGCCACTGTTACGCCGCTGATGGTTATCGGGTACTTGTCGGTGACATCGATGGTGATGGTGGCGTTTCCGATATTGTAATTCGCGCTGGTAAAACCAATCACGATTGTTGCCACGTTCGTCTGCGCGGTCGTGCTTGCCATGTGTATCGTCAGCGTATCGTCGGTAATCTCGGCGTTTGCCGAGAATATAGCGTTACTGTCACCACTCACGAAGCTGTACCCGCTCACCTGCAAAGGATCTACACTGGAGGGCAGCAATGTTTTAAGGTCAAGCGTATAATCGTTTACAAGGTCGGATTTCACGTTGATTGACGGGTCAATGCTTAAAACACTTGCTTTATCTATGGTGTAAGTTCCGGTCAAAACAACATCGGAAGCCGTCGCGTTGAAGTTCGTCCCGCCCGATATTTGGACAGCCACATCGTAAGTTCCCGCGTTTGTGGGCGCTGTGACGCTCCGCGCATAGCTTGTGCTGCCTGTGCCGGTGTAATATACCGTAATCGCGCCGTAGCCGGTTTTGCCCGAAATACTCACGCTTACAGGCTTTGGCGAACCGTCATAGGTAACGGAAGCGAGGGAATAAGTCAAATCGCTCTCCGCAAGGTTGGCCTTGCCGATAGTAAAGGTTTGGGTGGCTGTGCCGGAGTAGTTACGTCTGCCGGTAATTATAAAGGTGTAATTTCCCGCATTGATTTGTGACAGAGGTTGTGCCGTATAATCGGCTGTATCAACCGCGGCGCCGTCCGTCACGGTGTAGCTTGGCGATTGCGCCGTGCCATTGTAGGTGTAAGTCCCCGTGATGGTCAGCATACCGTTTGTCAAAGGCTTGGGGATTATGGTGAAGGTTTTGCTGGCCGTG
>Ga0153949_1000768_pt1 | contig 11399 bp, 11 predicted proteins | sample TSNJ033MetaG_FD_104705 | JGI IMG/M metagenome (GOLD analysis project Ga0153949, IMG submission 104705) | Attine ant fungus gardens microbial communities from New Jersey, USA - TSNJ033 MetaG | ecosystem: Host-associated > Fungi > Mycelium > Unclassified | place: USA: New Jersey, Wharton State... | reverse complement strand
GCTTGGTCTGACCTACCCCTTTTCTAGGTGCATATTTGATGGGATATCTACTGAGTGAGTTTTATCATGACTCTTGAGGACTAGAGTAACTGATGTCAATAGATTCTTGACAATGTTGAATACATTGGTAGTGAAGATTTTGCTGGTCCTGTGCCTTTGAGCAATCTAGAACAAGAATTTAATTAGTAAAAGAGCTAGAATCATATGCCCATGGACTTGTTGTATTGATGTTTTTGACTTCTAGTCACAATAAGTTTATATTTCATAATGGCAGGTATATTTTGTAGAAATTGATTTCTGATTGATAGAGATGACTGAGGTCCTGGTAGGCTTTAAAGACAGTACAATACTTAAACTGCCAACTAATCATATTTTTCAGTCTGCAATGTCTACAGTGATAGTTAATGGATATGTTAACTCAGCTTTTGTAGTGCTAGTTCCTCTTTATGGTTGCTAGGGGAATCCAATACATCTTGATAATATACAAATCAGTGTTGCTACTACCTTTGAGTATGTGTATAACCATATTTCACTTTGCTGACTTACATATCTATTCTCACACAAAAAAGCATTATCAGAACAACAGTAACTGCAATTGAAGTACTCTTGACCTTTATTAGGTTCACCATGACATACAAAACACAAATGGTTTTTGGTGATGGAATACCCAACTGTATTTCTCACATGAAAACCTTAACTCATTTATTGTATATATTTTACTGCAATAGAACCTTGTTATTCATACCATAAGTCCAAAACTGATATTATTGACATGACTGATGGTCTATCTATTCAGTCTGTTGGGTAAGCCTAGACTATCAAACTACTAGACTAGAACTCATTCTTTTCAAAGTCTACTTATGCCTGTGAGCCATTTTTCTCCAAAGTTCATCTGGTCTTATTAGCAGTATCCTGGGCTAGTATATTGTTATTATTCCTAACCTTCCTCTTACTAACCATAATACCTAGCACTCATTACTTCATTTATCCCTTTATTGTAAACTAAAACCCTTCTTCCTTGTATCTACTAATTTGTGTTTTTCTAGGTGTCACAGTTGATACTCAATTTACTTGAGGCAAACTGTCCTTTGGATGAAAGTATAGATTCCAGCATAATGGAATCCATCAGATTCCACTATTCAGAGTCAAACAGGGATACTGAAGCAGATATCTCGTGAGATGATAGAGGAGCTACCTCCCTGAGTGAAGAAATACATTAAGAGACAAGATGATAGATAGAAAATTCAGTTTTGTTCATCCTAGTAAATAATATTAGATGTAAACAACATAATAACCAATTTTTTTCTGTTTGTTTCCCATAATTAGTGAGTTGTGATGAATTGAGCATGAAAATTGATATGAATAAAACAAGGAGATAATTTCTGGATGACAATGATTTGAGGAATCTGCATAAGTCAACAGTAAAATGAGATAGTGTACTAGTTGTATTCATGTAGAATACAACAAGAATGAAAATATACATCATTGACAATTCATGGACCATGGATATAGTGTCTCATACATCGTGGTCTTTGTGGAGCAGCAGTCATAGGTATTTGGTTAGTAAATACATAGGTAAATTTGATATGTTCTCATACATTTTTCTGTAGCCTATTCCTAGTGGAAAACTTACTTCAAGTCCATTCTGGGCATACATTGACACTAGTAGTGACTACAGAGTTCCTATCTGAGTTTAAGTCATCCCCACTTCAATTTCCAAAATGTACTGCTATGTACCCAGATTCTACATGCCAAAGGAGTCATGAAAGCTATCTCTCTGTGAAACATCTCTCCAACATCTAGCCTCCTTATCTCCACTATCCCTGTGGTGATCAATGTGCTTTCAACATCATTATGATAAGGCTGAAGACTGCAAGATGGGTATAATTACATCATGATGTTACTGTGCAACATTAATAACCTCACTTTCTTATATGTGTCATGCCAAAAATGAGATTCCTTGTCAGTGGTCAACAAGAAAAACATGGGCTGAGACAAGGAGAGTGTAGACATTTATATTCCTATTGACTATAGTTACTGTTTATTAGTCATGCAGCTGAGTAATGAAAGCAGAAAGTACCACATGAATCTTGGAATAAACACAGGTTGTATGGAGATGTGAATAGTGGAATTAATCCAACAACATCACTGAGAAAGTAAAATGCAAAAGAAATCTGAGACAATGGTTTTGCAAACTGCTTTATGTCAGAAGACATTTTTATGCTTGGGGAATATCTTCAACATGGGCATAGTGAGATACTGATCTTCACTAAGGTAGAGATTTTTCTTGTAAAGGGAATCAATAAGGAATAGTACTACACAATTTTAAGATTTACAAGGATAGAAACCCAATAACTAATATCTTCCTTTGGTATTTTGATATGATATATACTGAAACAACCAGGCAAAAAATAGCACCACCTGAAATGGACTCAAAGGTTTTAGTCATGTGGTGAAAATGTAGTACTCAAAGGCTAAACAAAAAGAAATGAACAGCTCATAACCCACTCTGTATCATTATCACTAAGGTCTTCACTTTTTTTGTAATCTTTGTTTCACCACAATTGCTCATCATGCATCATACAACTGACCATTCTCGATAAGAAATCTGGAAAGTCCCTGGTATCAATGTCCACATGTACAAATGTAAAACCAACTCACATCGATCTGGACAAACACCATTTACTCTCCAAATTGTATTGAAAAATTTGTCATCATCCTTTTATTGAACATCGCCTTCTGCAAGGATGCCATCAACACAATCTGGCTGTTGCACTTACCAAGCTTATCCAGTTTCACGTCATCAGCTCCAAGAGGGCTGCCAGATTGAGAAACAAGGACAATAGGCACATGTTGTTGCTCTGAGGATTCCACAGCAATGTTATCATAATCATGAAATCAGTATATTTTATATGACCTTTGTGACCATCTGCAATGATGATGTAAGAGTGAAGCTTAATACCTTGAGTAGCAACAACAAAGTCAGCCATCATAGACAAGCAGATTTCAGAAGTTGTATTTCCTGTGCCCTTAGCTATATCATCAGCAATGACCATAATAAGCTTGTGGGTGTTCAGGTAATCTGTCATTAAGTCAAGAGCAGTGCAAAGACCCTTGTCAATTTGGAAAAAGCAGTGACCAGACATATTGACTAAGTGAGAGGGAAATTGAAGAGGTAATATTTGGGAGAAGGCTGAGGAACAACATTAATAAGAGAGAAGGGACAGGGATTATTAGTAAAAGCACTACCAAGAAAGGATGCTGCTTCTCAAAAACTTATAGCTGAGTGAGTCCAGAGTTTGAGAACATAACTAGCAAGGGAACATTGGTTTGATAAAATCAGGTATGAGAACATACAGTCCAAAGGTTGCCAGGTTTTGATTAGTTTCCTTGACATCATCCCAAGTATAGTAAACTTGGCCAGATGGTTTCATCATATGACTAAATAGTGAATGTGCCTTTGCTGAGATGTACCAATTGACCCCAGACTCATAACCGATCAAGTTAGCACCAGATAACAACAGCATTATAATCCACCACATTAATGCATGAGAAAAGTCAGAACCCAGATCATAGTACTTCCATCTTAAGGTCCCATATTTTCAAAGGTTGTAATACCTGATTCACACATATCCTCCAGAACTGAAGAGTGACTGTCTTGTTTGAAGGGTGTCTTACTATAGGAGGTTTCCTGTTGCTATATACATAGAAATCAAATGGACTTGAGTCCTTACTGCAGATATGCTCAGGCATTTCCCTCCTGCTCAATGCTTTTGTGGTCCAGACAAACTATGTTGAGAGGTTGTCCAGCAAGCATGGCTCAGTATTGTTGTGATATGACACCATTGTTGTTAAGTGACATCGAGTTGTCTTGGAAACACCATTTGCCAGAGCACTTGCTCTGGATATTTACATATATAAATGGGAATGTAACTACAGTATAACTAAGTCTTCTGTTCTTTCTTTCTCTTCCCCTACATGTAATTCATTTTGCTGTAACAAGTGTGTATACACCCTGCCAGACTCACCTATGAGGTGGTTTTGAAGTAGTACTAAAGATAGAGGTAAAAAAAGGGAGGAACACCTTATTACAGTACATTTGAGCCATAGTCCAATATATAGTTTACAGGGTATACTACTGATTAGAATGATATTAGAATGATGTGGGCAGCTAATATATTACATAATAAAGTGGGATATATCTCTATAATCCAACAAACTAAACTCTCCTTGCAGAAGACTTTATAGACATTGGAGAGTTCTGGGCTTTCTGGATCACTTACATAGGAGAGATGGGTCTGATAATTGAAGGGCATATGCTATCTAGGAGAGTCAAGCTGGAAATTGTGGTCACCATGCTCAGTATTCTGTAAGGGAACATTTGTGTGGCTGTCTGCACTTATAAGAGAGCAAGGGAACTGGGAATAAGCTGGGGTTGGAGATTGTGAGCTTTGCTGAAGAAAATGATAAATTAATTATGTAATTATAGATAACTCATATCATTCTACTCCTTAACTACAGTAGACTGTGTATATAATGTAGATACAACAAAATGGACATCCAGCTTACTTCCTATCATATCCCACTAAGTCTCTGGACATTATCTAGGTATGTTAGTTGGTATGTTGTACACTGGGCTATGCTTGCTATTACTATCTGAACAGGTTATAGGCAAGTACTGTGTAGACAATGCAGCCATAGGCACAGCATATTGCTAGTATGGGTACTTTATACCCTACACTCACCTGGTGGTCATACAACAGTAACTGACACCATATTCACATTATCTAGGACATGTCACCTCAAACCATCAGCCTTGTCTATATCTTTGATAACCACAACTTCACTGAATAGAACACTATAGCTCATGATATGATCAATGCTATGGGCTGCCATATGGTACTGAATTGCAAACCATTTCTGATTCTTGTCAACAACATCAAGACAGATGAGTCTATCAGAATATAGGACAATTGGGATGACTAGAATGCTAAGGTATATGGTAACTTAATGCTGCATATCTCCCCTGACATTAGAAACCTTTCTATAAAGGCACAAATGCAGGACACAAAGAAGCTCCTTAATTGGCTGAAAACACAGTATGGCACCACAAGTATCTCAGCTACCTACACTAATACTATTGCCATCAACAAGTTCTTTGTTCCAGGAGATTACAATTCTACTCCTACTATAGACAGGCTCTTAGCCCCCTTTACCCATCTTGAGAACAATAAATTTATCATTCTGGAACCAGTCTGAGCTATGATCCTCCTTTTGAAGTTACTACTGCAAATAGAGGACATTGCATGTGATTGGAATTATAAAACTACCAATGCATACTCTCTCACTTTTGCAGCTATCTATCAGTGACTGACTTAAGACCTTAAGCTAGGGTTTAGCTCAAGGGGCTCTTCAGGGTTAGAAGAGAACTTGATGGAGTCCTCAATCAATTGTTCTATACTGCTTATACAAGTTACACTATTTATACTACAACTGTTCTAGAGTCAGTGGTTTAACTCCCCTCCATATCACTTTATATTAGTTATGGTTGAGGTGACTCATGACAGTACCCCCCTCTTAAAGATTCTTATCCTGAGTGTAGTGACTAGCTAAGCGAGATACTCAACTAGAGGTACTCAACATTTGAGAGAATGAAAAGAACTCAATGGAGTTCCCATTGGATTTAGCTACCTACTTTGTAAGAACTTAGTCATGCTAACTTAGAACTTCTCCTTATCCAAGTTAACAAGGAGAACTCAATAGAGTTCCCATTTAATTGTTATACACTACTTATATATTCTACTTAGGGTTATTGGAGACTTGCTAGGTTGTGAGTAGGTTTTTCAAGGTTATAATAAGGGTAGGAAACAGACCAGGGAATGACAACACAGGTAACACAGGGACCTTGGTAGGAATAAGACAGGGATTTAAATTTGAGACAGGGACATGGGTAGGAATGAGAAAAGAACCTGGCCAGGAATGAGACAGGGATTTGTCTAGGAGTGAGGTAGAGATCTGGCCAGGGATGGGGTGAAATGTGAGTAGGTTCTTGCACACACAATATTTCCTGCCAGGAAAGAAATATGAGCAACTTCTTGCATACTTACAAGATTTTCCTCTGGGAAGGAAATATATACAGGTTTCCATCTTGTGTATCCTAACCTAACCTACAGCCTAACCTGCTCTATCCTAACCTATGAAATACCCATGAAATATTCCTTTGTCATATGACTGGTCACATGCTCTGGCCACACCATCCTCCTTTATGCACATTGCTCATATTTCTTTCCCAGCAAGAAATATTGTCAGTGTATACAAGGACCTGCTCATATTTATGAGGGTTATATGATCCCCAAGGATGTGGTGATTTTGATATCTGGTATTGACCTCATTGTATTATATCTTCTGGTTCACAACATAGGGTGATATGTCATAAGAAAGCTACTTATCTCTTTGACCCTATGCATTTCATGGGCATGGGGACTTAACTCAATCAAAGTGAGGTTGACTTTCAGATTCAAATAAAGGTGAGCTGTGGAATTTGTCACAAATACAGGTATTCATTGTATATCAGAGCCTGTCTTGGAATGTCAATGATGTCAATAATGTGTCACTAATGCTAACAAGTGTAACAAAAGAAGGTATCCACTCACAAGTCATGGACAATTTTCACATCACACTCATTTCTGTTCTGCTTAGCTTGAAGTAGCAGGTTGTATATCACATTGCTCACAAAGGTCCTCAGATGTGATAACTGGCTACAGACAAAGCAGATATTCTAAATTTTGTTTACAAAGCGAAAAGGCTAGTACATCCTTTCTTTTGGTGACGCCCATTTTCATAGACTTGGATTGTTGAGGATACCAGGAAATTAATGGACATTGATATTGATCAATTTGGTACTCCCAAAACTAAATATGATGCTCACATCAACATTCCTGCAGCCAAATTTCTCACTACTGGGAAAATCTGTGAGAATCAGTGAATCAGTGAGGGGGAAACTATCAATGGGAATGTATTCCTGAGACACTCCAACAGGAAAATTGGAACAGTTGGAGCCCAGTTTGATCCTGATGAAGCAAAGGATGATAAATCAAAGGCAAAGGCGAGAAGGACAGTGATATTGAGATGGAAGACAAACAGGAAGCAGAATTTCACCCAAACTCTGATGATGAAGAGGGTGAAGGTGAAGGAAACATGAAACGTGAAAAGAAGGCATGTACATCTTTCCTTTTGTTTTGCTTTATACTTACAGTTTTCATACAACATACTGATGATTCATCAATGAAATTGGGTAAAAAATCAAAAGGCGAAGATGAGGCATGAAGACGACAATGTCCAAGCTGTTAACATTGAAATGAACCAACAACTTTCGGTCATTTTTTTTGCTCAAGTATCTCGTTTATCACTCCAAGAGTGCCAGTTTAGCTGTCAGGGCACAATTAATAGGGCTCCAAATATAACCTAACCCCAAGAGTATGAGACAATGTGCGGCACTACATATCATCTATTGGGTGCAGGTGTACCTATTTGAAGTACAACAAAGGCCCTATCATTGCTACTCAAGATTCGTTGTTGTTGATGGTTTTTTTAAGGACATACCCTGGCTTTCGTGATCAGTAAAAAACTGGCAGACTTTGCTCCTCAGTCAGTGCTAGATTTCATCCACAACGTGTCTGCATCTCTCAAAATCGTGGGTAAGGAAGCGCTTGTTAGTCGGTAATGTTCGACATGCATGTATTATATGAAACCTTGAATCAAAAATCTTGCCCACTTGGTTAATCCTGCACACGGTCTCTACGAGAGGTCAGGCGGTCGTTTGCGAGATTGTATCAGAACCTTAGCTGAGGTGGCGGTTACCTTTTCTGCTGCACGTGGTATTCATTTTGTCTGCTTATCCTATGTGTTGTGTTGATAATGTCTTCAACTTACGCCAACCTTTCAAAGGTGCATTTGGTCCGAAATCAGCAGACCCGACAATGCAATTGTTGATGTGGCCCTTGATTCGTACAGCGTCTGACAGAGACCCCGAATAATCTTCGAAGCGAGATCATCTCTCACCTTGTGCTGACAATCACATCGATCCGCATCAGAGGAAGGATTTACCATAAACTATGCAAGGTATGTGTCTATCCATGTGCATGGGAGAGATGTCATTCCCTGATCCAGCTATTACAGGCTCAACCATCCTTCGAAACATTTCGCAAACCACGTATCTGAGCACGCAAACTATAGCGAGGTCTCAGTTCTGATCAAAATGTGCCTAGCTGTCGGATCGCAATCGCGGCATCTGTCATTGAATCAACTTTATGTGCCTGAGGTCATACATATTGTCATGTGCTACATAATGGCCCCGTCAAAGTCCACAAAACTGTATACGGCATTATGTTGAATCTCCTGCAGTCAACGTATGTGTCAAGATCTGATGATGTACCGGCAACAAAGCTGTTCCAAATTCTCAAGGATTTCACTTCCAGCTTGACCTTCCAACCCTTTGGTCTTCAGCATAATCCGCCCACATCCCACATACCAACATACCATCTGGATGGCATCCAATGACAAACAGTATCTTGACAATTTGGAAAAACTCACGATGTTTTTGTCGCGGATCATGGAAATTGTATCAGGATCGAAAGGTGACTTGAATCATATTATCTCACCTATATTGATCTTGCTAGGCCTTCTCGATATTTGGCGAGCTCGATGGATGAGTTTGGTGGCCTCGACTTCCTTCCAGAACATTCCGGCTATACAAACCCGGTCATTCGTTGCTTTTGCTACATCAGCAGACCAAGACGTCGATGGTGATTTCCTCTATCAGGTTCAAGTGGTATTCCGTGCTGCTCTAATGCAAGCAGACGAAAACCACTTGAGTACGGCTGTCAGCATGCTTCAGTGCCTATGTCTAATCATTCCGATCCTTCAGAAAAACTCGCGATACATCTTATTTCTAGTTGGCAGTCAGCTTATTACAATCCAGCTATTCGGCACACTACGTAGAAGCCACGATTTTACTAAGAGTATCACTAGAAGCGGTGGAAGGACAAGATATGTTCCGTGACAAGTCCGTAACGGTGGTGCTTTTGGAGGGTCGGCTCCCCTTAGAAGAGATCATAGAGCAGCTTGACGGACTGCTCAAACACTCGCTGCCATCATCTTCAAGGGTATACGTCTACGACGCTTCAAAGAATATGCAGAGGCAGCATTGAGGATACTTCTACAAGTCACAGTACAATCGGAAAGCAATATGAATGCTTTGAGGAGTTCACTTTCAGCCTCCATCCTTGGCTCTTTCCTGGCTCTCTTATCGGTATCAACGACGCTCGAAAGTTATCGCGCTTTACTACGAGAATGTGAAATAGAATATCTTTGGCGCATGGATGCTAGCTGCCCCGAGAATGAACAGCAGTATTTTGTCCCCTGTGTAACGTATACGTTCCTCAAAATCGAAGATTACGAGACGGCACTTTTCGTTGCAACATTTGCAGGAACTATGTTGTTGACGGTGCAAGGTGATGACGCTGAGACGGAAATGCTATATTCGTTGCTTTCAGACCTTGGTTATTCTTACCCTGAAGCTGTCTCCCTTGTGTGAGTCCCAGTTTCTTTCCTGATACGGGAACTCTGTTCGATGATGGTGGCTTCAAGGTCCGGCCATATACAAGATAAGGCGCCTTTCGTTCTTCCTCCAGTCCACCAATCTTTCGATATGTATCCAGCATCTACAGGTTCTCTCACCCTGATGTGTCAGAATCAAACGACCACAACTCGTCATCCTTATGAAGACAGCTCACTCATCAAGATAGCAGTTAATCGTCTATCATCGTCATCATTCTCGTTAGAAGACATTTCTGCACCGCCGATTTCCTTTTCAGATGCTGATTCTGATGTCTCTTATTCGTTTCTCAGTAATAAGAACATGTTTGAATGGTCCCAAATAACGATGCCTCATCAAAGGAGAGTCAGAGTGCGCCTTTGTTATTCCAAAGAACGACAAATGGCTGTGATTGAATATACAATGATACCCCTCTTTCCACTGTCATTATTACGACCCCTACACGACTATCGAACTTGGGTACACCCAAAGACATCACATCTTGGAGTCTCTAATGAATCTCCATCAGCAACAGAAATGTGCATATACTCATGTACATCAGCTGATGGTGGTTCTGTCAATGTAAATTTCGTTATTTCTCTTGTACAGGGCTTTCAATGTCGCAATATTGTGAAGGGAGGAATCGAGACATGAGATACAATTCAGCCCATACCGCTATTCAGATACGCCAAGCCACCGTGGAAGTAACAAGGCGATTTCGTCTTATGGTGATTACTCATCCTTTTGTACAGCATACTGGTATTTGTTTGGAAATTTTGACATGGGATTTGGTCGGTGATGAAGGAAGATATTTGTAGAGTAGCAAGAAGAAATGGAGGAAATCGAAGCTCTGAGGCAGAGAGAAGGGGGCACAGATGATATATGGGATTCATGTTGGAAATGGGGGGCATATTTTCAAAGTTCGTAAGCCGTAGTCCCAACGAGCTCAGGGAATCAATATAATATACCTATCCAAGATGATCGGCCAAAAACAAGACAAGTGACAATCTACTTAGTTTTGCACATCCTGTTCCACGCACTGTACAAACAAGTTCTCATCTCATCGATCCCAGCTGTGATTGCAGACAAGGAGCTCCAAAATAACCGGCGTAAAGCTCATTCAGGAATGACCGCATCAGACAAGTCATCATTTCTTGAAATAGTCGCAAGAATGTGACAACATTGCAGCAATGGTGATATTGGCAAGGTCAATAAGGGCAATGAAATGACAAGAAAGAGATGCCACAAGCAACAAAATGAAAAGTGTTTGGAGCAGATAAATTGTCCTGTTTGAATTCATGACATGACTATAGAGGTGATATTAGAAGAGGTGCAATGGCCCCACAATGTGCACTTGTGATACATAGCATACTATGATGGCTCATCTCATTTTCCCTTGGCAAGGTTTTAACCATTTGAAACGCGTACATGGCCAACTATCTCTCCTACTCAACCTTTCTTGGATCAGCCATTTTGATGTCAAGAATGTCATGAACAAAGCTGAAAGCACCTATGAAGTAGATATACAAACCATAGAGACGCATGACTTGATCCAAAACATCCCACCTTCAAAAATGACAATTCTCAAGTCAGTATGACCTTGGTCACACGAGTTTGTATTTCTGCCTTGTGCATCACTGGTGGTCAAGTATTTGTTACCGTTGTCGGTCAATGTCATGAACAGTGTCCTGGCCTGGGACTCAGCGCGGACGTTGTTGTAAGCATATTGGCATTAAGGTAGGACGCCTTGGGACGGTATTTTCGCGGGTGCCGCTGAGCGCGGTGACGCGGTACGTAGAGACTG
>Ga0153949_1000754_pt1 | contig 11499 bp, 5 predicted proteins | sample TSNJ033MetaG_FD_104705 | JGI IMG/M metagenome (GOLD analysis project Ga0153949, IMG submission 104705) | Attine ant fungus gardens microbial communities from New Jersey, USA - TSNJ033 MetaG | ecosystem: Host-associated > Fungi > Mycelium > Unclassified | place: USA: New Jersey, Wharton State... | reverse complement strand
CCGATTCAATAAACAGGGTGAGGCAAGGTGTTAAATTACCTCGGCTCTAATTTTAGAGTACAAAAAACTCGCAGTGTAAATCCTGCGAGTTTTCCTATTCGGCTAGGCCGTGAATTGTAACATCCACTAAGTTATTCGATGAGCCCATTACAACATCAGGCTCAGAGCAAATGGTTAACAGAAGAGGATGTCAAATTATTGTTGGATAATACAAGAAAAAATTGAATTGTAAAGAGAAGAATTTCGATCTTTTATCCGTAAATATTGCAATATCTCATAGTCTTCTAATATCTCTTTGTTTATCTCCCTATAAGAATAATATTGCATATCTTTATATATACCATACATCCCAATTACCGGTATTTCTTCTCTTAGCTGCAGCAGGAAGTGATTATATTCTGACATCTGAAGACCAGCACATTCCAAAATATAGCTTGCCAAATAGTTGGCACTGATATCTTCTGCCTGTGTAAAGTCCGAATCATAATTTGTCCAGATAATATAAGGTGTAATATACTGTTTACTTAGTTCTTCAGAACTTCTTTCATCCAGATCCTTTCCATATAGATTTGCATAAAAGTCTGTAGATAATGCAGGCTGATGATCACCAAACATAACTATCATAGTTGGCTCTTTCACATCTGTAAAGTAAGACAGCAAAGAAGCAAATGCCTGATCCGATTCGTTGATCAGGGAAAGATAGGTCTCTCCCACTGCGCTGTCAAAATTTAAAATTTCTATGCTATTTTCTATTACTCCATTATCAACATCATATCCACCATGATTTTGCATGGTAACGTTAAAAATAAAGAGATTTTTATTTTTATCGAAATTTTCATAATAGTCAATTATAGTTTGATAATTTCCTTGATCTGTCACATAATCCCTAAGTTTTTCGGCATCTTTATAACCATCCAAATCAATGAACTCGTCAAATCCCATAGCAGAATATACCTTATCCCTGTTCCAATTTGTCGCTCCATATGGATGCATGGCAACACTATAAAAATTCTGTTCCTTAAGAATTTTACACAATCCACTCTCTTCTTCCTGACAGACACTGGAATAGGGAACTGATCCTGCGGTCAGAAAGTGCTGCGTATTTCCTGTCAGAAACTCATATTCTGTAATACTGGTATTTCCGCCGAATGTGGAAACATGTAAGTTTCCTTTCACTGTATTATGATTCAGCCTCCGTATATAAGGAATGTAATCCTGGTTGGTCTCCAGTTCGCCAATGACAGACAGATCACTAAAACTTTCATTCATGATTATAATCAGATTCTCAGGTATTACCTCATTATTATTATTTTTTTCATATGTTGCTGATACCTCCGCAATACTCTGTATGCGCTCTTCCGAGTATCCACCGGGCTTTTCAATCTGTGCACTCTTAAGAAGTAAAACATTTGTATAGCACCAGCCATATTCTGCAAAATTATTACTTAAAGTAAAAAAATAAAGTTCCTTCTGATCTTTCTCTGCAAATCGCAACAACACAACTATCAACATACTCACACCCAGCGTTAGTAGTCCTATTTTTTTCAATACTTTAATTCCCGTTCTTTCATCACTACAGGGAATTAGTGTAATGTATAAAAAAACCAAGCAAAAAGACATGAGAGCACATGTATATAGTCTTGGCGGAAATGTAAACTCATAATTTTCCATCACGCTTGCAGCTGTTTTAAAAGATCTGATATCAGCAATTTGAAATTCTGTTCCGCGGAACTGGACAACATAATAATTTATCAAGCCAACCGCAAATGAAAGTACCAAAGAAATAACTGCAGCTATCTTTTCACTCATAAGTACCCTCAGTATCAAATAAATTCCTGCTATAATTAAAAGGTTGATTATTGTATATCCTATTGAAATACCAGCTATATTACCGCCAGGTATTTCCAAATTCAGATAACTGAATACAGGAAGCAATGCCGCAAATCCAATCTTAAGAAATCTCTTCACACGGATATCACAGAAATTCCCTATTCCCCAACAAATAATAGTTCCACCCAAAATTGCTCCCCATATGGCTACATAGGAAGAATGTTGAATATATTTTTGATTCAGATAAAGTGCTGCTGTTTCTTCCTTTTTATTTATATGTAAAGAATTCAGACTTGTATCAATATCCCCTTCCTTTATTGCTCGTACTGTTATACCGGTTTCTTCGCCATCCACAGATAAATGAATAACATATTCATTTCCCTTCGTCAGCTTTTGTTCTATTGTTGCAATCAGACAATAAACCTCACTGGTAATATCACTTATTCTTACATCCCAGTCATAATAATTTTTGCCCTCTCCATCAGTAAGTCTTACTGTGACTGTTGCGTTATCTTCCTGATCATAATGATCAAAAAATAAAATAAAACTTTCTAAAAATTCACCCTGTGCCCAAAAACTCTGTTCCACTTCGTTCTGATATAAAGGGATATAAGCAAATTCATTAACTGGATTTGCAGTCCACAAATCTATAACTTTTGTCTCCTGTAATTCTCCTCTATGATAAACGCCATAGAAAATTGTCAATATCAAACATGCCAAAATAATAGCTGCATGTGCCGGACGAACTGATAAATTGCTCTTTTGAACGGTTGTATCAACAATCTTACCAAGCACCCAAACAGCTATGTATACCAGATTCATAAATCCCCACAAAATCAATGAATTAGACAAACGTTCTCCCAGTTGCTTTACCTTTCCCCTTATACCAATAACCGGATAAATCCGCGATAATTGCTGTTCCCCCATTGTGGCTGAACGTATATTGATATAATCCTGCTCAATATAATATAGATAGATCGAGGTTTCTCCTAAATCCTCTGCTTCAATGGCGATATTATATGTTTTGTTTTTTTCCAATTCATGAATTTCATTTGTGTAAAGATAAAAAGTATCTTCTTCGATTGCTGCAATCGGTATGTCATATGAATAATAGCAGTTCTCTTCATCATAGATGGAAACCTTCACTATGCCCTTTCTTTGTTCTGCGCACCCTTTAAAAAAGAAAATAATGTTATCAACTTCAATAAACGTATTGTTAAATGATATATCCACCTTCTGGGTTTTGTTCAATTCCAGCCAATTGCCATTTTCTTGATTATAGTATTCGACATCTGTCTCTTCATTAAAACCCCCTGCCAAAATATTTACAATCAAAAGTATCAGGATTACAATATTGATAACAATATAGGAATTGAGCATTTTATACTTCATTTGTCTGTTCCTTCGCTTGTATAAATTTCAGTTTGTTCAAAATATTGGAGAATATTACTCTCAGCTCTTTCTATATCCGGTATGCGCCCCTGCAAACTGCGTATTACAAGTGTATGAGATAACCTGCCCGTACGGGACAGGAAAAATGGTCTGATCTCTTGTAGCAATCTGGATTTTTCTTCTTCCCTCTTTTTAACTTCTTCCAGTTCTTCTTCTAATGCCACTCTCTGCTGATTCAGTTCCTCAATTGTGCGGTGATAGTTATTAATGGTTTCATTGCAGTCCTCCACTGTTCGATGATAACTGCTGATGGATTCATTACAATCATCTATGGATTTCAGATACTGAATAATCGTATCCTGACATTCTTCAATTGTCTGCTGTTGTTGGCGGATGACTTCTCCTCCCAGTTCCAACTCCAGATTTTTCTGCTGAACTATTTTTGCCTGTTCTAATCCATAATCTTTATCCTTACAAAATGGACCGGTATGATCCAGTCTTTTATATGCATCTGACTCGAAACTCTCTGTCAGTAATTGTCTCATTCTATTCAAAACCGGCTTTTTCAGCTGCATATATTTATGCAACAGTTCTTCGCTCCATAACTTCTTTGTAAGGTTAACGGGATCAGTCAGCTCTCGTAGATATTCAGAGAGTTCTTCCAGATCTCCAAATACAAACTGTCTGCCATGATACCCTATTTCATCCAGCAGATGCTCCATCTTCACTTCATAAACAACAGGGATATAGGGTACTCCCATACAAGTACAGGCAATCATGGCATGCAGTCTGGTACACACCACTAAGCTGCATCGGCTTAATTCCTTTGCCAGTGTCAAAGTATCACCCTGATAAATGTGTATTTCTACTGACATATTATTCTTAAGCCTGCTCATGATGTCATTTATTACATCAATATCGCGAATATTTCCATCGGAAAGAGCCAGCATTTTAATCTTGCCTTTCGGATTTGCTGTCAGATAATCTTCCATTGCCTCTGCAATCTTGGTGCAATACTGCTGATATATCTGGTCTGTTACATTTTCCGGCCTTCTGACTGCAATTCCCAGGCAGAGTACAGTTTGTCTTTCTTGCGGATCTGGTGGAGCAGCCTGCATCCAGTCTAAGTGAAATGCCAGGTCAGACATAACCATAATTTCTTTATCACCTAGGATATCCTTTAATATTTTTTCTGATGTATGATCTCTGACAGCAACCAGATCTGCATCTTCCATAAGACCCCTTATATCTATACGAGTCTTCTCACCATAAGAATGATAGAGACTAAATCCCAAAAATGCTATGATTCCGCCAGCCTCTTTCACCGCCTTCACATATCCCCTGCGTTTGCAATAATCTCCTTCATCCGGAAATACATCTCCGCCTATGCAGATATATGCATCAAACATATTTTTTTGCAGAAAGACATTGCATTCCGGCAACAGGTACAGATTCGAAATTCTCTCCATCCTGATGCATACTTCCTCCGGATAATATTCCAAAAAGGCATAAAAACGATACCGCGGAAACATGCTTGTAATCACTTCAATAAAAATATCATCCCCAAAATTATTGTCAAAATAAGCATCCAATAATATATTCATATCTTCTTTAATCCCCTTATCTTATCTGAATTGATCTGACTTTATCTTCTTTGTTCATAGTCCTTTTCATACTGAGCTCTGGGCGTATAATTCTCCTGCAACTTTACAACAACACATCCATTCATAATCCTCACACTTCCATCATCTGGGTAGAGGGGCATATCCCGAAATTCTTCCAGATTAGTCACCATAAGAAAAACGGCTTCCTTCGGTTCATCAACAGGAACATTAAGCCAATCCTGCAGATAATAGTATATATGTTTATTCAGAGGTATTACAGAAGAGGATAAAGCACCTCCCTGCTCCACTTTTCCATACCCTTCCACCTCTGTATAATATCTGTCATCCGGGAAAGTGCCTACAATCACAACATCCATACCATATTTATATCCTTCACAGCTTTCGATTCTGGATAATAAATTCGAAGCATAGCTTAACGTAGCACGATGCGCCTGATTCAACATCGTATACAGCAGATTTCCATATTGCCAATAGTAGGCACTGCAAAACAGCACCGCTGCCAATGTTAATGCGTAAACACCTTTTACAGCTCTCAAGTCTCCCCTTTTTTCTGCGCTCATCTCCAGAAGCAAAAGCGGTAAAAAATACAAATATACAAAGGCATACTTCATAATAGGGCTGACTATGGATAATGGACTCATGATCTGTCCAAAATTAACAGCAGCTGGCAAAAGGATAATCATGAATATAAGTCCCGCCAAGTGAACCGGTTTTTCATATACCTTATTCCTTTTAATTAATATTACAAGTAATGCCCCACAGACAACCACTAACAGGATATGCAGAACCAGTAAATCCCCCTCACCGAATCCCCCCGCTGTCCCCAAAAACATATCCCACACTCCCCTATATGTCTCTGCAAGAATCTCTGAGAAGCGATTAAATGGATAACTGCCTGCTACTTCATCCATCCCCAGATAGGATAGCAACTGCAGATCTTTTGCCCATAAGAAAATCTTTAAAATGATATAGTATATGATTGTTCCAAGACTAATATATAGAATGGAATGAATACCTGATAAGAAGATTTCCTTTGTCTGTTTCTTACCCTCCAGTAAATCCCGGAAGACTAACAGCACAGAAAGAGTAATGGTACAAGCTGCATAAACCTGGTATGTTCCCATGGATAATGCAAGCAGGCATACCCCCACAGCAATACCCCACTTTTTGCTCTTTGTGATCCACAATCCGGCTACTGCAAGAAATATAGCCAGGCTATATGCCGATGCGGTAAATGTATAGGTATTCGTATAAGCAACTGCCGGAAAGGTTACAGACATACATCCCCAGATACCTGATACAATATTACTTTCTATCCGGAAAATTCTGATGATTAGTGCTGCGGCGGCTGAAAGAAACAGCATAGACAGAATGCCAATCACCATAGGCATCTGCGTAAATCCATGTAACCAGGAAGCATAGTGCAGAAACCATCTGCCTGATATAGTCATCTGCTGCTCCTCATAAACTCTGCTGATGCCATCGAAATTAGGAATCGTATTGGTATAGATATAGAGATGCGCCAGCATACCTGATACAAATGCACTAAGAAAGGCTGTCTTCTCTGATTTTTTGATTCTACCGCTCCACTCCGCAAACCTGATATCCATCCACCCATATCTCCTCTTATCGTTACTGTTCACACCGATGTTACAAACAGCAATATAATGTTATCCTCTGGTCTGTAACCTCATATTATCTCCTGCCCGCATCCTGAACAGCATCACACAATTCTATAAATCTTGTTATAATTGCCGCACATTCCGCACGGGTTGTTTTCCCCTGAGGATCCAGTATTATCCCTTTTCCTGCAATTAGGCCCTTTTCTATTGCCCAGTCTATGGCATTGGATGCGTAACTGCTTACACGATCTCCATCCGTAAAAGCTTCTGCAGCTCCTGGTTCATAAGACAAGTCACAACCGGTCAATTTTCCATACTGGTATAACATCAAAACCAATTGCTCTCTGGTGATACTATCTGCAGCACCAAATGCACCATTCCCATATCCGCTTACGATTCCCAAATCATATGCCCAGATTACCGCATTTGCATACCAATCACTTACCTTCACATCTAAAAACCGATTCCTGAAAATAACATCTTCCTTTCCCTGATATGCATACAGAATAATCACAAATTCAGCACGGGTAAGTACTTCATTTGTACCAAAATGTACAAGGCTTTTTCCTGTCATGACTTCCTTATCATAGACATTCAACACAAAGGGATAGGACCATTCGCTGGTTCTGATATCCTGAAAACCAGTCAATATATGAATTGAGCAAACTGCAATTACCTTTTCATCCGCTTTACTGACACAGCTGACCAAACAGCTTCCCTTACCGGTTCCTGTGATCACACCCATGTCGGAAACCACTGCCACATCAGGGTTGCCTGTGGACCAAATGTATAGGTCCAGTATCTCGCTTTGCGCTTTACCATTTTTTATTAAATTCAATTCCATTTCTTCACCAACTGTAAGCTCTATTGACTGTTCTGCAAAGCTGAGACTATCTCTGACTATAATCTCACAGACGGCTTCAAATTGATCCTCTTCTGTGATGCAGGTTATCTGGGCAGTGCCGCTTTGTAATGCTCTTATCTTTCCATCTCTGGTAACAGCTGCAATATCTTCATCTGAGCTTATCCAGCTAACCTCCTTGTTATCAGCATCATCCGGCAATACATGGGCGGTCAGCTGCATTTCTTCTCCAACCGTCATTTCTATCTGTTCCTGATCCATTACAATACCACTTACAAGCTTACGGGCTGCTATATCCGTATTATCTGTAAATGTTTTGATACGCAGATTCCCCCCATATCTGACTCCGGAATCTTCCCAATACCTGTCGGATGCATACCTGACAAAGCTCTGATTCTCCTGAGCGGAAGCCACATAGCTTGTTTGATTCCATAAAAAACTGGTTTCCATGATAATCTCAATAATACCACTCTTTGTGAACTCTATTGCTACAGCAAAAGTTTCTTCCGGTTGAACCAGTATTGGTTCCGAAAGCTCTACGGTATAATACCCCTGGTATTTTGTACTTCCTGTTAGCGGTTCTGCCATCCGGGGTGTACCACTCTGAGGATCTGATCTATCCTTTAGATTACCATAAATTTGTATACTATAATCTATATTGGTATTCCCCACTTCAAAGGAAACAGCCCGCACAGTTTCCTGTGTTTCTCCCTCCTGCGCTGCGAATATATTTGCAACAGTCACTTTATTCATTCCCATGATTGTTCGGTCGAAATAAGAACCATCATATTGATAGTTATTGTCATAATTATCTGCTGATTCACCAACCAACACACACATCGTATCCTGCAAAGAGGTATCTTCATAAGAAAGCCATAAATACCCAGATTCACCAAAGTTATATCCCCAACTGTTTTTTATCAGCCATGCTCCGTTCTCTTCCGGTGAAGTCTTAAAATTTTCTTTGGGATAATTATCATCCCATCCTACTATCACCACTGCATGGTTTGAATTTGTAAAATTCGTTGTATAGTAAGCGCCGGTATCATTTCTGAAATAATAAGAATCATAATAGAACGATGCTGTCACCGCTCCATATTCCATAATCATCTCTTTTACTTCATTTACATCCTCTTTATGTAATTGATACATTTGCTGTAAATGCACAATATCATTTAAATATGCACTCTGTGCCGTACTCTCCAGCTCAACTGCATCAAGCGAATATCCGGTAATCTCCTCCTCTACCGCTCCGGTCCAGTTTGCCAGTGCATGGAATGCCACCAATACATTCCCTCCGTTATTCAGAAATTGAACAAAGCTGCCATTACCTGTGACACTATCGTTACGCGTTCCTCCCAATGGATCCAACACTGACTTATAGTTATAATAACATAAATGATATTCCGACAGATCCAGATTTGATTCTATCTGCTGGGTTAGCGTGCCGCTTTCCAGTGCAGCCATAGTTGCAAAACTCCAGCAGGTTCCCCATGAATATTGATTCTTTACCGATGTAATATAGTTTTTTGATCTGGAATCATAAGCGGCCGGCAAATTCGCTGCCTTCTCATATGGAATATCTGTATCATCATAAATTCTGTATGTTGTATGCGGTACTTCCACATATCCAAATGACCCGGTAAGCGCATATGCATCACTGCCGCTGACATCGGGCTGCGCAGATAATACAGTTCCCCTTTCAGATAAGGTTAAAAATCCGCAAAGTCCTATAATCAGTAACATCCTGTAGAGTATTTGCTTCTTACTCTTGTTATTCATCGTTCTATGTACCTCACATCTTTCCATTTAATAATTTCATTGATAATCCTGTCGCTGGCATGTCCATCGCCATATGGGTTAATTGCATGAGCCATTCTGTCATATGCTGTTCTGTCATTCAGCAGTTTGTGTGTGATGTGATATATATTATTCTCTTCTATGCCCGCAATTACAACAGTACCGGCTGCAACTGCTTCAGGTCTTTCTGTTTCGGTTCGGAGAACAACTACCGGCAAACCAAAGGAGGGACCCTCTTCCTGCAATCCGCCTGAGTCTGTCAGAAGTAAATAGCTTCTGGCTATAGCATTATGCATATCCTCCACATCAAGGGGCTCTATTAAATGAATACGCGGAATATTACTCAGAATATTATAGACAGTCTCTCTGACTACAGGGTTCAGATGCACAGGATAAATCACTTCTATCTCATCATTATCTTCAACAAGCCTTTTTACTGCCCTGCATATATTTTCAAGGGGATGTCCTAAATTCTCCCGCCTGTGAGCAGTCATTAATATTACTTTGGCGTTCTTAAAATCTATTCTGCATAACTCTTTACATTTAAACATATAATTTTCTTTTACTGTATACTGGAATGCATCAATAACTGTATTTCCGGTAATAGAAATACCTTGATGGATATTTTCATTTATTAAATTCTGTCTGTTATTTTCTGTCGGAGCAAAATATAACTCTGCAATCTGAGATATTATCTTTCGGTTCATTTCTTCCGGGTATGGCGAATATCTATTGTGGGATCTTAGACCTGCTTCCACATGACCAACCGGTATCTGTTGGTAAAAAGCAGACAATGCCGCCGCGCTTGAAGTTGTTGTATCCCCATGTACCAACACAAGATCCGGTTTTATCTGAGGCAGAATATTTTCCAGCCCATCTAATATAGCATCTGTAATACCTGTCAGTGTTTGCCGGTCCTTCATAAGATTTAAGTCAATATCAGGTTTGATGTTAAAGATGTCCAATACCTGATCCAACATCTGCCGATGCTGTGCCGTTACACACACGACACTTTCTATAGCAGCAGATTCTTCCATCTTTTTTATGAGAGGACACATTTTTATAGCTTCCGGTCTTGTTCCAAAGATACTCATTACTTTTAATTTAGTCATGGCAACCTCGATTATCCATATAATTATAAAACCTTCATTGCTTTCTATTGAACAAAGTAATAGTCTGTATAAAATCCGTTTACTCCCTCTTTTTGATAATACGCAATAGTTACTTCATCATTAATCGTATGGATATATACTTTTATTTCCTGCTCATGGAATTTTTCATTCATTTCTTTTGTCCACATAGTAAATGGTATCGTTACTACAGGGATTTCTCTGTCAACACAAAATTCAATTAACGACTCTATATCTTCAATACCTCTTTGATACAAGGTATATATATAATGTTCAAATGTATAAACGCTCTCTACTGCATCCAACATATCATCATTATAGAGTTGAATAATAAATTTACTTAATATATAATTCTTATCATCCTCGGAATATGTTTCTAATGTATTTAATATGTATTCAAATTGATATACAACATCGTAATAATTTGAGTCCTTTGAATCTGTCACAATATAGATATCAGTATGGGTCAGCATTAATTCAAATAAATCCACAATATCCATAGTTGTATAGGAATCCCAAATCTTAGATTTCTTGAACTCCTCTAAAGAAGGAATATAACCATTTTCAAAATCCGGTAATCCATATTCATTTATCCAATCATGCTTTAATACAATAGCTCCATCTGAAGTCAATGCAAAATCAACCTCAAATACCCTAAGTCCGCATTCGTATGCATTCAAAAATGCTTCTAATGAGTTTGTATATTCATATCCATCAATTCCACCCATAGCATGAGCTATGAAAGGATATTGGTTATACCATTTTTTATTTTCAAAAATGCGATAAACACATAAACTTCCTATACTTGTTACACTAATAACTATCAACAGAGTGATCATTAATTTTCTATATTTTATAGTTGTAAATGAAAATAAAGTAAGAAGCAGCAAATCACTTATTATAAAATTCTTAATAAATTGTCCTATTTCTGACATAACCGCTTTTCTGTCATAATATGTATAATCCAGTTTTGTAAACAGTGTGTTTTCATTATCTATTGGCTTAAATATGAAAGGTTTTGACGGATTTATTGTAGTACCGATTTCTATGTAATCTTCTTCACCAAGTCCTTCTGCCTGAATTGCAATTGTATATTTTTCTCCCTTTTCAAAACCCTTTGCCGGTTTCCCATTTAGGCAAAAACTGTCTGTTTTTAAGTATTCGGGTTCAAATGAATATTTATAGCAAATATTATCTTCATTGTCTGTAATGCAAATTGTAATTTTCCCTGAATTGAT
>Ga0153949_1000746_pt1 | contig 11521 bp, 8 predicted proteins | sample TSNJ033MetaG_FD_104705 | JGI IMG/M metagenome (GOLD analysis project Ga0153949, IMG submission 104705) | Attine ant fungus gardens microbial communities from New Jersey, USA - TSNJ033 MetaG | ecosystem: Host-associated > Fungi > Mycelium > Unclassified | place: USA: New Jersey, Wharton State... | reverse complement strand
TAGATTTACCTCAATATCGACTTTCTGTTTGCACCTTTGTTTTTCTTCCTTAATGCCCGTGGAGAGGGTAGCAAGAAGTTCTGCAATTTTAGATAACTCCGCAGTAATAGCTTCATCAAGTTTTTCCGGCCACTCGCCGAAAATATTTTTAGCGGCTTTTTCAATTTCTTTATCCTTTGCTTCCAGTTTACCTTTTTCTTCGGCAGTTGAACTGCTTGCATTGGTGGCGTCAGTTTGGGCTTTGTCCGCTTTTTTCTTTGCGGTTTCCACAGCCTTTTCCGTGGGTGCTTTATCTGAAATATCTGCGGGAGCGGGATGTTCCTTTGAACCGCAGACAGGGCAAGGCTGGCCGGCTTCCAGCGTTTCCGCAAGGATCCCGGCTTGTGCGTCAAGAAACGCTCTGTTTAGTTCAAAATAAGAGGTATTCGTAGTATCAGATAAATCTCGCAAACTGAGATATTCTTTTTGTGCTGTTTCATATGCAATATTTATCTCTGAACGCTCAGATAAAAGTATTTTAATTCCTTCGACCTGCGTTTTCTTGCTATTGGTCTTTTCAAGTTCAGCTTCCTGTTTCAGTTTCTTTGTCTCGGCGTCTTTAAGCGTGGAAAGCTTTTCTTTCCAAGATAGCTGTTGCTCTTTTTTTAGATAAATAGACTCTGCTAGTTCATCTTTCTTTTCCTGTAAGGCTTTCAGGTGCTTGCCATTTTCACCGATTTCCTTAACAGACTTATCAAGCTCATCGTACTGCGGGAGTTTCGCCTGCTCTGTAGCGATTTGTCCTGTAAGGGGTTCGATTTCAGGCTGACGTTTTGCCGTTTCTTCATAAGCCGTTTGTAATCCAATTAATTTCTCGGATTCCGCCGTTAAGTCGGCCTGCGCCTTAATCAAATCGTTACGGGTTTTGTTATCCTGTTCCGCCTTGCCCAAAGCAGTATCAATCTTTGAAATTTCACCCTCGACTACCTTAAGAGAGGTATTTTCAGCCTGCTGTTCCAATTCGTCTTTCTCCGTCAGTTGAGTAAGCACCTCTATAACGGACTCAATGGTCAGTTGTCCGTCTTTGGCTTTCCGTACATCTATTTCAAGCACATCGTCAACTTCACAGACAATGCCGTCAATATACTGCTTTATGCTTCTTTGTATTTCGTTATACTGACTCCCTAAGTTACCGGCTTCATTTTTCAACCGATATTGCAGGGTTTCGTAGTTCTTCGTCTGAAAGATTTGACGGAAGATTTCCTGCCGTTCTTTTGTGGACGCAATAAGCAGTTTCAGGAAATCGCCCTGTGCTATCATCGCGATCTGCGTAAACTGTGAGCGGTCAATACCTGTGAGTTCACGGATAGCAGTCGTTACCTGTGGACTGCCAGTTACCAGCCTGCCGTCAGGGTATGTAAGCGTTGCGTCGGCTTTTTGAGATGTAAAGCCGTCACCCCGTTTCTTCGGGCGTTGGTACTCAGGATTACGGATAATATTGTATTCCTTACCGTTATAAACAAACGACATATCGACATAGGTGTCCGTATCGGGTTCCGCATACTTGCTTCTGAGCATTGATGTTTCGCGAGTTTCTCCGCTTGGCTCTCCATAAAGGGCAAAAGTGATAGCATCAAACAAGGTGGTTTTGCCTGCCCCAGTATCGCCCGTGATAAGATATAAACCACTTGCACCAAGTTCGGAAAGGTCTAATTCTGTGTTGCCCGCATAGGGTCCAAACGCGGAGATAGTAAGCTTTAGTGGCCTCATTTTGCGCCCTCCCACACTTGCTCAATCAGGTCATCCAGAAATACTCGCTGCGTATCGGAAAGTGTCTGCCCGTTCTGTTCTTCATAGAGCATATCGAAAAGCTGAATAGGCGTGTACTGGCTTGCATCAGCTATTCCCGTTACGGAGCTTTCCGACCGTGTTCTCATATTGTCATAGCCAAGGCGCATTAGGTTGGGATAGATAACCCGCAACTTGCCGATTGCACCCGGCTGATCGTCCTCGTCTGTAAGTGTGATATGGTAATAATCATCAGTGTTGAGATTCTGGTAAAAATCCCGTGAAGTGATTTCCAAATACTTACCGCGAATTTCCTGCATATCGCGCTTGGGGATAAGAGGTATTTCGCGTACAGCAATAACGCCTTTCTCAGCAAACTCAACCACAGTAACCGTTTTTTTGTGGCTAACCTCCGAAAAAGAGTATTTTAGCGGCGTCCCGCAGTAACGCAAGGTTTGCCGCCCGATATTCTGCGCTCCGTGAAGATGTCCAAGGGCAACATAGTCAAACTGGGAAAAGACTTCCGCATCAACGTTGTCCGCTCCGCCAACGTTGATTTCTTCCGATTCGCAGGTAGTCGCTCCAGTAACAAATTGGTGGGCAAGCAGAACATTCCGATTGCTGTCATCTATAGTCAAATGATCAATGACTGTTCTGACCGCTCCCGTCCAAGTGGTAATCTCAGCCTCAGGGAAGAACCTTTTAACCTGCACCGGCTTTAAGAAAGGCAACAAAAACACATTCAATTCTCCGAACTCATCTGAAAGCACATACGGCGTGATTTGCCCGTCATATACACGGGAAATATGTACGCCGCTTTTATCTATTAGGCGGGAACCAAAGGCAAGGCGGTCAGCCGAATCGTGGTTACCGCTGATGATAAAGACTTCAATGCTGCGCCGCGCGAACCCATCCAGAAAGTCGTCAAACAACCGCAGTGCCTCCGTGGGCGCAACGGTGCGGTCAAACACATCACCGGATATGAGAACAGCCTGCGGACTTTCATCATCGATGATGTTCAATATGACTTTTAGGATATATTCTTGGTCTTCAAGCATGGAAAACTCGTGTACCGACTTTCCCAAATGCAGGTCGGATAAATGCAGCAATTTCACTCAGTGTCCTCCCCAATCGATAAACTCATGCACACCTTGGGCAGCCCCAAACCCTTCATTATCGCGGCATAGCGACAGTTCCGCCTCAGAGCCTTGTTAGCTCCTCCCCAAAAACAGTGATAATACGGAAGGGTAATTACGCTAGTCGTTGAGGTACGTAAGGGCCTTTCTTAATGTTCTCGTTTAGATAGCGACCGACAGAAGGCGCATTTTGCAGTCCAACAAACTCCGCTATTGGCACCCCCGGATAGCTATATAAAGAGTTGTTATTAAAGCTCACATATAGCACTTGATTCACCTCATCATATCCGATTGCCTGTACATTAGAAGAACTCACAGTAATCATTTCAACACCATACTCATTCATCAATTTTTTCCTCCATTTCAAATTTCTTATTTCTCCAAAGAGAAACTAACTTGACATAATCATCCTCGCTTAGGGTGTAAGGTTGATTCCATTGTTTACTCGCCAGCGGGTCTGCGCTTTTGGGGGCATTGGCAAGTTTGTTGAATTGTATTCGTGAGGGTATGCTCACGCCTTCGCCGGATATAATTGCTTCGCCCGTGCGAAGACTGGGAAGCAAATCTACAATTGACCGCAACTCATCTTGAATGGCGGCAGACACATAACCCCTGTCTTTGGAGTTATTCATTCTCAAAGCAATTATTGTACCGCATTGACTTAAAACAGTTTCGTCCAACTCCGACGGCCGTTGAGTGACAAGCATTAACCCCACTCCATATTTACGCCCTTCTTTCGCTATCCGTTGAACATTCCGTGAAGCAACAGAATTTTCGCCTGATCGCAGATAGTTATGGGCTTCTTCCAAAACAATCAACAATGGCTGTTTTCTACCGCCCACCTCAATTTCCTGTCCCCAAAAAAGTGCTTCATACGTGATATTGAGAAGTGTTCCAGCGATTGACATCATAATGTCGGAAGGTACATCTGATATATCAAGGATTGTTATTGGCTTTTCGCCGCCAATCCAAGAGAGTAACAATTCAGACAAATCCTTTGGTACTTTTCCTGATAAATCAGGGGTATAGTCTCCCGGCTGAAAGAGAAAATCAAAACGCCTATCTTGTAATTTGGTACGGATGCTGTCCAAAAACGGAAGCAAATATTTTGCTGCTTTGTTCAGAAACGGAGGTGTATTACCAACTCCAGCTGACGTGTACTGATTTGGAGTGAGAGTATCCGCATTCCCTGCTTGCTTCAACGCAAGCGTTGTTGGATCGTTATTTACTGTATATGTCTGACGCTCAAAATCGTCCAGCTCAAACCACAACTGTTTTAAGCTGAAAGGTATCGGTGAATCTGCCGAAACCATAGTGGCGTCAATGGGAATACCGTTTGCTACCGCGCCTTTCTGTTTTGCTTCCAGTACTTTGGTGCGAAAATACTCTTTGTTTTGCTCGTTTATGTTACCATCGAACAGTTTAATAAATTCTGCAAATGACAACGCCCAATAAGGGATAAACAAGTGTTTAGCGTCACTGTCCGTGTTCACTCGAAAAACGTCGCCTTCTTCGCCGAACACGCTATTATACTCACCGTGCGGGTCGAGAAGTAATATTCTGGTTCTTCCGAACTTCTTTTGAATTATGGATTTCAAGGTTATACCTACCGCGTTTGATTTTCCGCTACCTGTCGAACCAAGGATTGCAAAGTGACGAGAAACCAGTTTGTCCAAATCCAAATAAGCGTTCAAACTTTCTGAAACGCTAATATGACCTATGCTGATTGAAGAATGTTCATTGTAACCGCCATAAACAATTTCTAAATCCTGTAAGGTTACAATATGTACGGAGTCGCCTGTGGTTGGTGATTGCGAAATGCCACGCTCAAATCGCTGCCCTATCTGTTCACCCACCAAAGTCATAGATAGCCATTGCTGATTACCTAAGAGATTAAAATTACCCTTAACCGCTTCACTGATTTTGTCTGGAACAGCATCCGCTCCAATTTGAGTAACTATTCCGTATAAACTCGTATAGCCTAGTGGGATTTTTAGAAACGAGCCTATTTGTCCAATTCGATAAACAATCCCATCAATTATGGGCGAATTGGACTTCACAGAGTCAGACATTGAAACTGACACACTGTTTCCATTGACGCTATATACGGTTCCAATTTCTGTTTGTATTTTAATCACTGCCACTACCCTCCCATTCGTTCTTCGGTATCATACTTTTCAGTAATTCCACGAACGAAACAAAACTAGGCAAAAGCAGCTCGCCTCTACAAGTCTTGATTTGCTTTTCAGTGGGTACTCCTGTCTCAGGATCTTTTTCATATTCAATATCTTCTTTGAAATATGAGGCAGGGCTAAGTGGGTCATCAGGAGCAATGTCCGGTCTGATCTTCCATTCCCCATATTGCCCTCCGATTATCGCAGCCCTTGTTGCTAACACGCTGATTTTCCGATTTCGGGAGGCAAGTTTACCGAGGTTGCAATCGGCATTGAATACCGATGTTGATTTATCTTCTCCGTTTTCATCCTTGTTCCACGCAATATCGTAATTCATAACAAAGACATGGGCTGTGGTATTTGTCTGCAAAGCAGAAAGAATCCTTTCGTTGATATGCTCATCACCAAAGGAATAGCCACACACAAACAATACGGCGTCATCCTGTTTCAAAAACAGATTGAGCCTATCCATAAAAGCAGAATATAGCTGTTTTTTTGAATCATTGTATTTGAGAGAAGATGGATAAATCAGCAGGTCATCCTTATCAGAACTCATCCTTATTATTCGCCCACTGGCGTTATCTTTGTGCAAACCAAGTGAACCGTGGATTTTCCACAATTTTGTCTGTTTAGGCAAATAGTCAACATCTTCTAAAGCATCGGCGTTGAAAAACGGCTTGTAGCTTCCTGTAAAGCCATCGAAATAGGGAACCCCATTCGCTTCTAACCCTATTTCGAAAAGGTAATCATAATTGGTTGTAAAAATCTCTACCGCAAATTTTCTATCAGCATTGCAAACCCACTTTGCAAAATCATATTGAATAAGAGTGCCCTCTTTACCAGAAATATCTCTGTGGACACTGACTATCTCTTGGATTTTCTCGCGGATTTTTTCGCCAATTGTATCAAACTCCTCCTTGGTGAGGTTGTTAAGCGTTCCTTTGCCAATAATCCTGATTTTTTCTTCAACATTGGATAGAAGTGTTTCGATGTTAAGAGATTGACCCTGCTGCTTCAATTCCTCGTCGATTTCCACCAGAGCAATTTTATATTTCTCCCCGCTGTCTGCATTCTCTTTTAGGTGTGCTAAAACAAGTTCTGTCATCTTGCCTATAGCGGGAATGGACGGCGAACTTTCTTGCATTTTTGCAAGCGAAGTCCCCGCACCAAATAGAAATGCAATTTTCTTTTTATCGGACACTAGCAGCTGTTGTATTCCCCTGACTATTTCGGAAGGGTCAAAACACTTCTCTGTCATTTAGTTTTCCTCCAATGCTTTTTAAGTTATTGCGTTTCCTGCGACAACTCAAACGTCTTCCTCGGCTGTTTTCATCCCGTACTTACCGTTCTAGTCGTTCTATCTATTGCAGTGTTTTAAATTCTTGTACATCAACAGCTGCTTATTTGTCCAGCGTATTATCATCTGATCAGAATGAACAACAACGCTTGTCCATACGCTGGCGAGGTTCATCCCGAAAAGAAAACACTTTGTTCTTCAAAAGACTCCCAACCGATGTGCATTGACTTTGGGCTGTAACCGCTAACTTTTTGAACATGAACGCAACCAACTCTGTTGCACATACTGATGTATTGAACATCACTTTATAACAATAATACTACTTCTTGTGAGTTTTTTGCCCCACCATGTCTACAATTCCGCTTCAAACTGCGTTAACGCCTCTATTAGCTTCGTGATGAGAGTTTGCCGCATATCCTCCGTCAACAATTTTCTTTATACTTCATACTTCCGTCCGGCTGAGTTTCCGTTATAATGCAAGACAGCCTATCTCACCGGAATGATGTTCAATGACTTTTTCAACCGCCCATGATTCACCGGTAACGGCAACGCGGATCGTCTGTAAATCAAGCAATACATGCTCTTATTTCATGCGGAAGCCCCTGTCCGATTTGATAATCAATTTTACCATAGTTTGGGGCATATTTCCACTAAAAACGACATCATCATAGCGTAGCTCTCTTTTTCGCGGTTTTACCGGGGTTTGGGGTGTCCCCAACAAGCAATTTTTCACGGAGGCCCAGCAGGGCCGGGAGTGGAAAATACGGAAGTGTCAATACACTTCCTATGCTTGAGTTGTTTTAGGAATACTGCAATCCCCCCTAACCCGCATGGGATAAGGGAATACACAAAATAAAATAAGAGCTATCACATTACACAGAGCGCCGCCTTAGTGAGACTAAAGGCGGCGTTTCTGTTTGCCGAATAGCTCTTACTTCGGGCCAAGTTGGCCCGAAGTGGAAAGGAGGGATTTTATTTCCCGCCGGGCCTGACTTCAAAATCAGGCCCTTTTTTAGTGCAGAAAATCAAATAGGAGGTAAAACCGCATGGCGAAAAAAGAGCCAAACAAGCCGGACGATGTAAAAACCGCGCCGGCAAATGAAACGCCGGCAGAGGAAAAGGCCGCGTCCGTTGCCCCGCCGTTGGAGGCTGGCGGCGAAGCCCCGGCCCCGGAAATGACCGCCGAAGAAGCGGCAACGCTGGCCCAAGAGGGTGCGGCGGCATTACGGGATATAGACGAGGAACAGTTTGAACCGCCCACGCCGTTTGATATTCCCGCCCCCGGTGACGTTGTTGTGCCGTTCGATAAAATCAATGAGATTATATCGGAGAAAAAGGCGGCGAAAGCGCAGGAGGCCGAACAGCCAGCGCCGGAACCCCCGGCCCCGGAGGAAAAAGCCCCGGAGCCTGCAAAGCAAGCGCGGCGCGGGAGGCCCCCGAAAGCGGATAAGGCCGATAAGCCGGATAAAGCGCCGAAGCCCGAAAAATCGGCAAAGGCCCCTAAAGCCGCCGCCGAAAAACAGGCCCCTGCCCCGGAGCCTGAACAGCCCCCGGAGCCGAGGGAGGCCCCGCGCTCCAATGAGCAGGAACAGATTGTATATCTTAATCTGTCCGAGCTTTTCCCATTCAAAGACCATCCTTTCCAAGTGCGGAAAGATGAAGAAATGGCGGCAATGGTGGAAAGCGTCAAGGACAAGGGCGTTACCCAAGCCGCTATTGTCCGGCCCCGCGAGGATGGCGGCTATGAAATCATATCGGGCCACCGCCGCCAGATGGCAAGCGAGCTTGCCGGATTTACCAACATGCCCTGTATTATCCGCAACCTGACGGATGAACAGGCAATCACGCAGATGGTAGAGGACAACACTACCCAACGTGAAAGCATTTTACCCAGTGAACGGGCCAAAGCTCTAAAAATGCAGTTGGACGCTATCAAGAAGCAAGGTTCACGCGGCGATTTGGGCGCTTCGGTTCAGGCCGGGAACGGGCAACGCTCCAATGAGATCGTTGCCGAGCGCAACAAAATGACGGTCAAGCAGGTGCAGAGGTATATCAAGCTGAATGAGCTTATCCCCGACCTGATGAAACTGGTTGACCAAAAAGTGAACGGGGTACAGATTGCATTTACCCCCGCCGTTGAATTGGCCTTTATCAAGCCCAAAAATCAACGGTATATCGCTGTTGCAATCGAGGGCCAGCAGTCGGCCCCATCGCTGTCACAGGCACAGCGCATGAGGGAGTTAGACCAAAAAGGCATGTTAAACGCCGATATGATTGACGGTATCATGCTTGAAGAAAAAAGGGAGGTAGACAAAGTGATTTTATCCAGCCAAGAGTTAGGCCAGTATTTCGGCAAGGACAAGACCCCGCAGGAAATGAAAGGCCAGATTATGAAGCTGCTTGACGAGTGGAAAGGCCAGCAAAAAGATATTGCCGCGCCTGTAAAAAAGGCCGAGCAGGAGAAATAAGCACTTCGGGCCAACTTGGCCCGAAGTCGGGTTTAGCGGTTTTTTGCGGGGCGTTGCCCCGCGCCCCAAAGCTCTAAGGATATAATATATTCCCCGTCGCCGCTTGTACGTTTAGCATATCCGGGATAAATCCGTCAAGAGTGGCGCAAAGCGCCACCGCGTAGCGGCTGCGCTCTTGACGGATTTTCCCTGATATGCTTTTCTGCGGCAAGCGACGGGGATATATATTCCTTTGAGCCGCTCCCTTTCCATGAGTGGAAAGGGCGGGGGGATAGGTTGACACTTTAGCGCGGTTGGAACGCGCAACAGGAACGGAGGTACATTATGAAACGACCTTTAGCATATATCACCGCCGCATGGAGCGGCGAACATAAAACGGACAGCGAACAGGCGGCGCGGTATTGTAGGGCGGCATATGACGCGGGATTTTCCCCGGTCTGCCCCTTGCTTTACCTGCCGCTTTTCCTCAATGACGCTATCCCCGAAGAACACAAGAGCGGCGTGGATATTGGGCGCGACCTGCTTCGCCGCTCCCATGTGCTTGTCGTTTGCGGAAACGGCGTTAGCGAGGACGTAAAAAACGACATAGCCACCGCCGGGCGGCTGAACATCACAGCGACAACGCTTGACGGTATCCTGACGGTCAAAGGACAAGGCCGGGCAAAAGCTGATGATTAGGCCGTTTATAGACAATCTTGCATGGATGCAAGCCTCCATTGGAAACGGGGAATATTTAACGCTCCCTGCTTCTTTTGAAACGGCGCAAGCCCTTTTTAAGCGGCTGGACTTGGCAGACGGAAAACACGACCTTGAAATTTTGGAGTACGAAACGGACATACCCGGCCTTGCCAAGTGCCTTTCTCAATACGACAACCTTGACGAGCTGAACTATTTGGCCTCCCTGCTGGACGATATGGACGAGGCCGGGCGGGTAAAGTTTGCCGCCGCCGTGGAGCATGGCGAATATACGGGTGAAGTGGCGCAGTTGATAAACCTTGCTCAAAATCTTGACTGCTACGACTTGCACCCCGACATTACCAGTTTTGAGGATTTGGGGCGGCTACGCGCCGAGGGAAGATTCACCTTGCCCGATGATTGCCGTTTCTATTTTGATTACGAGCAATACGGTGAAGATACTTCCATCAACGAGGGCGGCGTGTTTTCACAAGCCGGGTATATCTGCAACAACGGGAGTTTCTTCACGGAACATTACAACGGCAGGGACATGCCGGAGCAATACAGGCTTTTTGCTCGTCCGCAACCGGAAATAGAGACTTCGGGCCAACTTGGCCCGAAGTCTGGAAAGGAGGTCGAAAACAGCATGATTGAAGCGAGTGCCGCGCCGCTTGCGGAAAACGAGCATGTAAAAGAGCTTTTGGCGATTTTACGGGAAAACAATTCTCCGTCAACGAAGGATTTTCTTGCCGTTCTTCAACAGGTGGGCGCAATGGAAAAACAGCTTGACGCGGCGGTAAAGGAACTCGCCGCCATGCGGCGCGAACTGCAAGAGGCACAGGAACAAAACCACCCTGTAAAAACCGCCATGCAAAAGGCGGTTATCGCCATGCAGGGGCAAGTATTGGATTTAAGGGATAAGTTAGCGGAGTTAAAGCAAAACGTCATAGACGGTTGCAAAAGCGCCGTTGCCGCCTTTAAGGAAAAGGGCATTTCCGCGCTGGATAATATCGCCCGGTTTTTCAAGGTGAAGCCCCTGCTTGAAAACATGCGTGATACCCTAAATGACAGTATCAAGCATGACGATAAGGCCATAGCCAGAATTGAGGCTGTGAGCGCCGAATACCATGAGGCCGGGCGGCATGTTGGGAACATAGGCCGCGCTATGATGGGAAAAGAAGCCGTACAGGAGGCAAAGCCTGTCGGCAAGCTGGCAAAGGCATTGGAGGCCCCTTTCCGCGCCGAGCGTTCGTGTTTCGTTTCCATGAAAAAAAGCGTGGAGGCCGCTATCGGTTCTCTGGCCCGGCTGGAAGAAAGAGCGGCGGAGCGGAAACCGTCTATCAAACAGGCCATGCAGACGTTCAATGAACAGATAGCACAGGCGAAAAAGGACGCGCCCACCCCGGAGCGGCCCCGGCCCGCCGCCGCGCATGACCGTTAAGCGACTTCGGGCCAACTTGGCCCGAAGTCCTCCCCCCCCTGCATACAGCCGTGAACGGCGCGAAAGGAGGTTTTTATGCAGGAAGATATAGAACGCCGGACGGTTGCCGTAACCATTACGGCGACAAAGCTCACCGCGAAAACGCTGGCAAAGGCGCTGGCGGCGGTTATGCGGAAGATCCAAAAGGAACATCACAAGGCGCAGGCCCCGCAGGGCAAGCAGAGCGTGAAAAAGCTGATGAACCACCGCGTTAGTATAAGCGCCTTGCCGCTTGACGGTGATACCCGCCTGTTTGACCGCATAGCCCGGAAATACAATGTTGATTATGCTTTCCATAAGACCGGGCCGAAGAAATACCTGCTTTTCTTCAAGGCGGGACAGGCTGACGCGATTACCGCCGCTTTCTCCGAATATACAAAGCTGGTGCTTGGCAGGGCAAAAGACAAACGCCCCTCCATATTGGAACAGCTAAAGAGCTTCGGGGAACGGGCGCGGACAAAACCGCGAGAGCATGAGCGGAAACGGGAGGCGGCGCGGGATGAACGATAAAATAAGGAAGTATG
>Ga0153949_1000742_pt1 | contig 11542 bp, 10 predicted proteins | sample TSNJ033MetaG_FD_104705 | JGI IMG/M metagenome (GOLD analysis project Ga0153949, IMG submission 104705) | Attine ant fungus gardens microbial communities from New Jersey, USA - TSNJ033 MetaG | ecosystem: Host-associated > Fungi > Mycelium > Unclassified | place: USA: New Jersey, Wharton State... | reverse complement strand
GTGTGATTAACTTTTGACTTTCCCTTCCACTCTTCCTCCCCTTCTTAGATACTTCTGCTTCGTGAATGAGAAGGTTGGACCGAAACTCTCGCAACTTTGGGGACTTTATAGAGTGTGAACCGAAAGGAGAGTCGAGAGAGACCTGGTTTCTCGGAGAAGTAAGAGAAGCGGTGGCGGTAGATATGCCACCGTTACGTGGACTCATTTAATAAAATAATCCATGTTATTGTTATTATTTTTAAGTGGCTTCGAGTGAAAGTCTGAATGGGGTGATGATAGTGGCTGGCTCTCGCAAAAGAAGAAGAGAACGAGGTGGCGTGGCTGTCAATACCAAGCTTTGTGTCGTGAGGACCACAGAAGCACTCGATTCCGTAAGAGACCAGGGTCTGGCCAGACCTTTGTGGCGTAATGGTGTTGAATTGGTTCGTGGCTAATTGAATGTAAAATTTGAACTCGAAGCTAAAACACTGAGTTTGTACAGTCATGATGTACGTCAAGAATTCGGCGTCGGATGGGCGGTTCTGGAGTTGCACATGATTTTGTATGTGTGTATGCTGATGTGTTGATTGAGGGGGGATTGTGGCAGGCGAATACAATGATATTGGGAACTAGCGACTAACATACCGATTTAGAACATATTTTGAAAAATAAATAAGCTAGATTATAACTTTGAAATACTGCTGACATTCCAAAAGTACAACAACTAAGCCATCATGATATCTTCCTCTTGTCTGGAGGTTTGTGAGTTGTGGGGCATACCCATCGTTGAAGCTCCTTTGTATGAGGATTATGTGCGATGGAAAAGAAGCCGGATTAAGAACATCAACCGGTCGAGGGAGATGTAGCCAAGTGGCGAATCAGTGAGCAGCGACAATGGCTTCGGAAGAGGGTTCAATAAGCAGGGAAAACTGACCCACCTGGGATCTTTTTCTAAGTTCGAACGAATCAGTTTGGCAGGGGTGTTCTTCCAGTCCGATCGAATGAACTTAAGTCAAAATCAGCAAGGTAGAGAGATAGAAGACACGAAAAGACTCCAGACTCCTATATGTGCCAGCTTGATCACCACAGCCACGACGAAGGTAAATCAGCAGTAATTTAGAGAAATTCCGGATGGAGTTAAAACATTAAAGTGTATCGAATCAAGTGCCAAAAATCAAGGTATGACGGCGAACTTGGAAGCAGAATATAACTGACATAATCCCCACTTAATCCAGGAATGGCGTAGGTTCAAAGCTCACAGAGGGAATGCCAAGTCGATGTGCGCAAGCCGCTTAGAGGGACCACTGAACCGAACGCAAGGGACGAAGGATGACCTTCGAAAAAGGAAGGGAACATAGACTCGGTATGGGTTTCCCGGACGACGATGAACAAAAAAACCATGGATTCAGCCATACCATCTTTTATTAGTACCCTGAGGGCCTCTTTCTTTCGGCCGTTGGGGGATCATCGATTCTGTGATGTTAAATGTCTTAATTGCATCCTAGATTGCGCAGTATCAAGGCGACAAAAGTTTTGGTCGGGTAAATAGAACACACCTCCCAGAGCTCTTCGTCAAATTCAACAATAAGCTGCTGTTTGGTCACACCACGGGCAAAATCCTCATCGGTGGGGGCATCGCAGCAGTCTGAAGTGATTGAGAAAACCAGGCGCCGACATGGAAAACGACTTACAGATGACTGGTTCAAGGTCTTCGACCTCCCAAGCGACTTTGCCGTCGCGAATGAGGAAGGATAAGTAGAATATGTTCTCTACAGATTGAGCAAAGTCGTATGGGTTGATTACAAAGCGGAAAAAATTAGTCTTGCCATGACATTCGAGAATGCGTTGAAGCTGGTTCAATCAATCAACGATTGAAGATCGCAATTAATTGTTCAGGAATGCTTTACCACAAGAACGTTCTTAGTGGTTTCATTGGCTGAAGTCTCAATGTCATCCTTTTCAAGGTTAGACGGTTTCTCTTCCTTAAAATCTTCTTTCGATTGCCTTGCCCGCTTGTTTGAAGCCCGAACCTTCTGCTCAATAGACAAAGGCCCCAGCCTTGGATCACTTGTGAATGGCATGCACTGATGCCCGAGGATAGATAACGCACATGAATGTGAGGGCAGGAGCACGTCTACTCTTCGCCATTGCGAGCCTTCCTATACGATCCCAGTCCAGTTTTGACGCTTCTACATGATACTCAGATTCATCCTCATCCGCATCAACAGGGACTGCGTCAGTTTTGAGACCTCCACTCATGAAGTTGCGGAGCTTGACAATGAACTCATCGACATCGAAAGATCCTGCACCGGACTTCATAGCTCGGGCTTTTTGCGCTCCCATATTGGAGGCCATTAATAGAAAATGCGAATCTAATGTCGCTTCTGAGGGTCCCATCACTGAAAGACAGTTGTGTCAATAACGCTTCTCAAACAGAAAGTGTAGCCTGATACCCTTCTGAAAAAGTTTGTCCGCTGTTTCTACTTGCTCACGCAGCTCCTCTACATTCATACCAGATGGATCCGCTTGAAAGCCTGATGAAGAATCATGAGTTTTTAGGACTACGTATCTCATGATCTCAGACCTTCAATTTTACTCGCAAGCTTCCGATAGTTCTGACGGAGAGTACGCTTTTTTTCGAGGTCCTGGTCCGGGTCATAAGCGAGCTCTGTCTCAATTAAAACGACAAGCATGGCCATGTAAAAGCAATATACCTTCTATGTCAATGTCTGCCATAGTTGCGTCGTCGTCAATTGTGGTGTTGTCTCCTTAATGAGAGTCACGCGTCGCGTTATGGTCTATTTGTACCTCTTCACTTTTTCCTATACACATTCGACATTGACAAATGTCCTCTCAACATGCCTTCGGGGTAGATATAGGATTTTTAAAGCGCCCAAAGTTTCTGACTGACTTTGTCCCAGTATAGCAGGAGTACAAGAGCTAGATGCCACGGGCCATCACCCTGTAAGGTGAGTCACGATTTTTTTGTCCCTTCCGCGACAATGCTTCTATCAAGAAAAGGGGACTGCAATGCCAGTTGGAGCACTACGCTATGGTCAAATACTTCCTAACCAGTACGGTGACAACCTCGAGTGGCGTCATTGGTGCGCTCTCACATTTTCAATTAGGAATGAAGTTAACTCTGTCCAAGGGGTTGTGTCACTCAGGATATCCTTCGAAATCTAGCCAGTGAGAATATGAACCAGATTGTGGGGTTCGCAGAGCTCAGGTTGGTCATATTGTATTTCATTTTTTTACAGTGCTTATTTATCATTAGCCCTGGTGACCAGACCAAGATTCGGGCTGCTATCAAGAACCAACGCATTGATCCCGTCGATATTCCGGAATCAGCGGAGCCCAGGAATGAGCTCACTGTACCGACACAGACATTCCAACGGGGGGAGGGAAGTGCATCCGGCTCCTCGGATTTGATACGGCCTGCGGAATCGTCAAGGTCCAGAAATGAATCTACTGTCCTGATGACAAAGAGAAAGGCAGTGGAAGAGCCACTTCGTCTATCCAATTCCACACAGCTGTCAGCAGCTTCTCAGCAAGAAGTAATTATAATTGAGGATGAACCAGAAGACAACGAAATCATTGAGGAACTCTACTGCACCCTTCCCACTAGTGTCGTGGGGATTCGGTATTACGAGGGTAAATGAGTCATAACCATTATCATCATATCTGACGTCCTAGGAAAGGGCTTGTCGGGGCCGGGGAAGAAGTAACATTGAGGAGAGAACCCAACAACTGTTTCGATTCGTGAGTAACCTTTGGAGTAGTTGCACTGGCTGCTTACTAGGTATAGAAATGCCATTCAAGTCATGAATATCGGACAAGTCCAAGTAGGACATGTTCCTCGTAATGTCGCCTTGAAGCTTGCTCCTCTTCTTGATAGAAATATCGTTACCGTCGAAGGAGTGATGAAAGATGGTAATCGTATGTCATACCTTTCCTCCCAATTTTATCTGCTAATAACAAGCTGCATAGTAACCCGCTCTAACGGGTATAGTCTGTCCTTGTGAGTTCTTGTTATGTACCACCAATTGTGGATTAGTTTGACACCAGACCAAGGATTTTGAAGATATATGGTGCCGCAGACAAACGCGATGTCCTTGAACCCCAGCTGATCTGGGCCACCCCCGGGCAACGTGGCTTCTCCCGGAACAATAGAGCAGCGGGTTCGAATTCTAATACAAGCTTATTGACTAGTACAGCGAGGCCAGGATACAGCACCGATCTTGATGAATATTCTGCTATACAGCAGACACCAAGCATCTCGGCTGCGCAACGAGAGGCTATGAAAAGACAACAAGAGACTTTTGTGAAACAACAAGCGTCCCTTGAGAAGGCCGCAGAACTTAGGCAAATGATAGCCAGCCTGGAAAAGGTTGACGACGAGAGCCGGCGACACACTCTTTTAGATAGTTTATGCTCTGTTGACGATATATTGAGTCTTCCATTACACCCCGATCCTCCCAGTATCCAGAAGGGAAATCTGAAAGTTGATCTCCTGAGGCATCAAGTGCGTAGTCTGTCTTGCTGCTGTTTGTCAGTTTTTAAATATATCATTTTAGTCACAGGCGCTTCAATGGTGTATCGAGAGGGAACATCCTATTTTACCCACCAAGGAAAGTGATAAGCCTATCCAATTTTGGCAATACAAGACAGTCAAAGGCAAGGTGAGCTGCGTTTCCTTCCCTAGGACATTAGGTTGGTTTCATGGCATTGGCATCTTTTAAAAGCAACCCTATTATTTCAATGGTACGCCTTCCTACCTTTCCTGTTATCTCATTCTTCTCTCAATTCACGTGAAAAAAGTGGCTACGAAGACACCCCAGACCCAACCCCCTTCACTAGGTCGCGGTGCTTTGTGTGCTGATGCAATGGTAAGTTAGACTTCTCGACAGACTTTACACAGATATTCAATCGTTTTTTCAGGGTTTGGTATGCTATTTTGGCAATGCTGGCACGTTGCAGACACATTAAAATCCTTCTCCAGGGAAAAACATTAATCATGCTTTCCCTGATACTTGCTACGAAAGGGGATCAAGGTCAGGGCGTCTCCAAATCAACGCTCGTAGGTCAGATATAAGCTGTTCATTCTTTGGTGTTGATTAACTTCAGACTCAGTTTGTCCCCTTTCTATTCTGTCAAATTGGGAAAAGCAGATCGAAGATCATTGTGCACCCGGAGTGCTATCTTCCTGTGTTTATCATGGGAACAACCGGAATTTTAGTGCTCAAGACCTACAGAACTATGATATAGTAATCACCACTTACCAAACTGTTTCAGCTGTTACAGCCGAATTTGGTCCTGATGGAGTAAACAAAAAGAAACGCAAAATAGGACAAGCTTTATTCAATGTTAGCTGGAAGGTACCTTTTTGATGGATCATCGAATTTCAGTTGTGTCTGATCTCAGTCAAACAGCGGATTATTCTTGATGAAGGTCACAATATCCGCAATCCAAAAACCAAAATGGCGATGTCAGTCTGTGCTCTGGAAGCGGAGAGACGCTGGATTCTGAGTGGAACGCCGATTGTAAGCCCTTTTAACTCCAGTCATAGCTTCGACCTGATAGCGTCTAGATCAACTCTCCTCGGGTAAGAAAATGTGCGGATTGACTCTGTTTCTGAATTGACCTCTTCTTTAGGACCTTGGTTCATTATTGACATTCCTACGAATTTGTCGGCCTTTAGATAATGAGGATTTTTTCAGAAGACTTCTCCTCAGACCACTTAAGGATGCTTTACCGTCAGGTGTCGAACTGTTAAGTGTGGGTATCGGGAAATTTATGTTCGGGTTTGCGCTCAAATGCAAGATGCTGTAATAGGCTCTCATGACTCAGATCTGCATTCGTCGAACCAAAGAAATGCAAGACAGTCAAGGAAACCCTCTGATCTCTCTTCCTCCCGTGCGTCGGGAATTTTAATCCAATTCTTTAATCATTCTTTTGACGCGCCATACAGGTTGAAATCATTAGAGTTCCCGTGACCCTCAGTGCCGAAGCCAGGGTATTCTTTTTCCTTCAGAAAAGCATAAATTGATGATTGACGCTATCATTCAGCAACTCTATGAACAAGTAGAACAGCTATCTAGACAACGCTTCCAGGATTACTTGAACAATAGAGAAACTACGAGCTTCGTAAGGATCTGCAATCCGTCATTTTACAACTTCTGCTGATAACCTCAGGTACGATCCAACGTTTTGGGTATGCTTACTCGCATGCGTCAACTGGCTCTGCATCCAGGTTTACTACCTCCAAACTACGTTGAAGAATTACGCAGACCAGATAGCCAGGCAGACCAGAACCGAGGTCCAGTTGCTCCCTTAACTTCCGAAGAAAAGCTTCGTCTTCAGGGGGCCTTAATTCAGGCCATTGAGGATTGCGAAGAATGCCCAGTGTGCTTCGAAATCTTGAATAATCCGAGGATCACGTATTGCGCTCATAGATTCTGTCTTCCCTGGCAAGTCCCGATAGTTTACACTTTGCTGATATGACTCATTTTTTTTAGCATAACGGAAGTTATTTCAAGAGATTCTAGATGTCCTATGGTATGTTTAGTATCCGAGTTCTTGAAGCTTGATTCTCTGGTTGATTTTCATCGTAGGATCGACGTCCAATCTCGACGAACGACTTGTTAGAACTACCACCACCGACCGAACTCACGCAGAAGCCAATACAAGACAGCACACCAGAGGAAGCGGATGGTATCCATGCCGGTTCATCGGCTAAGATTGATCAACTTGTCCGCCTTTTGCAGCTGACACCCACATCTGAAAAGTCTCTTGTATTTTCACAGTTCACTTCCTTTCTAGACAAGGTAAATTGATTGTCACGTTTATGTCTGGTATTCCTAATGAGACTATTCTTGAGATTGGAGAGGCTTTAGACATGGCTGGGTGCGAACAATAATATTTTCGCTAGATCCCCGGTCTTATTCTCTTTCGTAGTATTGCGTACGTCCGTTTTGACGGACGGATGTCCGCTCAAAGACGCCGAGAAGTTATCACGCGCTTCTCCATTCCTGTTAAGGGGGCGGGCAGTTCTCGTCTTCGCTCTCGGTCTTCTCGGGCAACTCGGGACCGCCGCAAAGGAAAAGCTAGGCAGATCGTTGATGAGTTCGACTACAATGATGATAGCGATGCTGATTTTATGGAGGAGGAGGATCATATGGATGACGATGATGAAGAGGAAGTGAATCCTCGTGTCATGCTTATCTCACTGAGAGCTGTGAGTCCACAGGGTAGTACGGACAAATCTGTCGCTAAGGAGATTCCAGGGTGCTCTCGGTCTCAATCTTACTGGTAGGTCAAGAAATTGATCAGCGACGGCGGCCGCTGACCTCAGAGTGTAGTGGCAAACAATGTCTATTTGTGAGCGGACATTACACATCAGTAATACCTGATTCACTGAGAAACATTACAGAATGGATCCGTGAGTTCAGATAAGAAAGCAAAGAAGCCTATTTCTGATCATGAACAGTTGGTGGCAAGAGGGGATCGAGTCTCAGGCCATTGATAGAGTGAACAGAATAGGACAGAAGAAGCATGTCCATGTCTATCAGCTGATTGCTGAGGACACTGTCGAGTCGAAGGTCTTAGAAATTCAAGAACGAAAAAAGAACCTTGTGCAACAGGTTCGAGTATAGCTGTCCAAAAACGCGTGGTACTTCTGACATTAGAGACTGCAGGCATTTTCTGGAATAAGGAGGCGCGAAACACAACGCGAACAGCGCGAGGCAAGAATTCAAGGTAAGCGGTTCCTTCTTGGAATTGAATGAGTCGGTGGTTGATGGGGTATCAGACCTTATTGAGATCTTCGGTACTCGCAGACAGGCAGATAATAGCAATTGAAATGGAGAAGAGGATTGACTAGGTTTCTTCCAGCTGCGCATGAAACTCATGATCCCGATAATTCAGATAATTTTGCTGTAATTTACGGTACTCCTATGCTCCGACACCGTCGCTATCTATACATGCAGAGGTTTTGAAACTATGACGCATCCCCCTAACCGGGCAATGGCAGAGGGAATCCGGATTCCATTCAATGTAACGAGTTGGGGGAGTATTGAGAATTGACGAGTTGGGCCCATGCGATTTGGCATCCTCGTAGCATCAGGAAAACCAGGTGATGGTTACAGCACAGAAATATTGTATCCGCGTGATGAAATGCTTGTTTGAAGAAAGCTCCACGGAGCAAGATCACAGTTCTATGCAGTAGCCATAAAAGCCAGAAATTTAAAAGGCAAAAAATTTGAGAATGCAAGGTTTTATGCCCCGGAGAAACCAAAATAGCGAGATTTGACCATTTGTGCTCGTTGAAATTTGAAAAGTCAAGTTATGAGAGTTTTAATTGGTGGTTGAAGTACAGGCAGTACACATGCTTGGAAATGGTACACTGACTCAGTCAAGTCTATGCGTTGATCTGCCGAGAATCGGAATACGTTCACAGTGGCTATGGTTGGTATACTCACTGCACTCAAATAAGATTCAGCAACAATTCGTGCCCGGGCATTCAGACTGAGTTTCATCTCGCTAATTTCTTTGTCCACCTCTTCCATGAACCTTCCAGACTATTAGCATTTTGGCCGTTTCACGTACAAAGGGCATACTGGATAATAAAATCAACGATTTTATGTTTCAACATGGTTTCTGTGTGGGTGTTCGTGATCAAGAAAGAGATGTCATAGCCCTAGAATTGACTTGAGATCGGATCCTCGTAAGGTGGGATGATTACACACAGGAACAGGTTTCCGTCGTAGGACGATGAAGTTTTCTGCACGCTGCATCATGAACCTGGTGAACTTGTGACACAGAATGCGCTCAATCTCATCAGCTTGCTTGATTTTGATGCTCAGTCTTATCGAGTTAATGGAGGGCTCAATCAGAACGCGTTCGTTCTCGTTTCGAGAGATTACAAGAGGGTTCAATAGCACTTCCTTCGATGCCCTGATTAGAAGTGAATCCAGAGCGTAGTAAGAGATTCAAAATATAGACCTTGTCTCGACCTCTGGCTTGTTGTGGCGCTCAACAACCTGATAAAATGAGCATGGATGAGGTTACATATGGATAGCTAGGCGCACTTGGGACGAGAAGTCCTCGAGGGTTAAAGCTGCAGTCAGAGTTGAGCGTACGGCAGCAAGGTACGGGCGAAGGACGTTTGACTAAAGTGTTCAGATTGAGACATAGTCCATGAAAGTGCTACTTACCATGATGGAAGGCAGGTGTGGTATGGAACTAACAATAATCAGCGGTGGGCGGAGTTTGCCGTGTTCAGTCAAACCACACGTTCTCAAATTTCCTTTCTTCCACTTTTCGCTCACCTCTTCCACATAATAATGGCCGTCGCAATCGCAATCTGGTGAGTGATGACGCGTCGAAAGCTTTTTTGAGTGTATAACATACTTTTTCAGGAGCCTTGATCTCGTCCCAGGCCAGGAAGAAGTGGTCATGACCGAGGCCGATGTCCGTATTGCCAATGTTTCTTTGGGGGAGAAGCTCGCAGACCAGGATGGGAGGACTGTTGTCAAAATCAGTTACAGTAAACCTGCAGACGAAAGCGACGGAGAAGAAAATGAAGAGGAGTCTTCAGTTTCCAGTTTCATTCTCTGTTCGCTTACGGCTGGAAAGGTATGTGGCCTTTGTGTGCAAAGATGCCTCATCTATATTTTTTTCTAAGGCCGAAAATGCTCAAGTGAACCTTGTTCTCGAAGCAGAAACAACCTACAGATTTTCGTTGGTTGGTAAAAAGTTGGGCTTCTTGCTACAATGGCCTGTAGATCATCGCTGATTCTAATGTCCAGCTCTGTCTCTTTGTCGGGAAATTATATCGGTGTGTGCGGTCGTTTAGTCTAGTAGCTTTACTCAACATCTATTAGACCAAATTAACTCGGATCAACCGCCCTTGGAGGGCCCAGAGTTTGATTCTGACGAAGAGGATGCCTATGACCTTCGTGACGTGAGCTCGGACGTCGAGATGAATCCCGATGAACTTGGTGACGTTGACAGTGATGCCAGGTAAATATCGACATTATGAATTTTCTCTCTGCTTAGGCGTCCAAATAGCCGCTTTGAGGAGGTAGAAGAGGATGCAGGTGATAAAGCCAAGCCCGGAAAACGTGCTCGTGAAGACGATGGTAAAGAACCAAAGGCCAAGATTGACAAGAACAAGAAACTGAAGAAGGAGAATGGAGAGCCAGTCCCCGTTGGTAAGGATGCGGCTGCCAAGACTGCTGAAAAGAAGAAAGAAAAGGAAGACAAGAAGGACGAGAAAGAGAAAGAGGACAAGAAAGGCAAAGAAAAGAGCGCCAAAGTAGACCAACAGGTCAAGGAATTGCCTGGTGGCCTGAAATACCAGGATGCTACCATTGGTACAGGACCTCGGGCTAAGAAAGGCGATAAACTTCAGATGCGTTATATCGGTAAACTCACCAATGGAAAGGTCTTCGACAAGAATACCAAAGGTAAACCTGTGAGTGGTCAATCTCTATATTTTCGATTCGAGTCTTTAAATCCAATCCCTAGTTCACTTTCGAGTTAGGAGCTGGAGAGGTCATCAAAGGTGTGTCTTTTTTCTCTCTCACATTGGTTTGCATTCATAGTGTTTCCAGGTTGGGATCAGGGCCTGGTTGGCATGCAAACTGGTGGCGAACGTATCTTGACATGCCCACCGAATTTCGCCTATGGTAAAAAGGGTAGTAAACCCGACATTCCTGGCAATGCAACCCTGATCTTTGGTATGAACTTCATCTGTAATAAGTATAATTGGGATGCTGATTTCATTGACAGAGGTCAAAGTTCTTGCAGTCAACTAAGTGTTGCGTCCATGACTTGCACCCAAAAGTAGATGCACATGCTCAGAGCAATTGTCTTTGCTTAATCCTGTTCTCCAATGTTCTTCAATCTAACTCAAATATTTCGGATATGAGCTTTGAAACGTAGACTCGGCGGTATTTATTATTCGATGGGTGCCATGACCCAGCATAACATATACTGCCTTGAGTGCCATAATCCCTCGATCTGTCATTAATTTTATCATTGTTATAGCGAAAAAAAGTTGTCATTGCTGCGCAAAAATAATCTATCACTCATGGAGTCACGATACACTGGAGGCGTTATCAACGACGACAGCGGTAGTCGTCTAACTCTATGTCAGAGACATGCACTTAGATGTAGATCGCCTTGGAATATTGTTACCACCTGGACCTACTGTCATTGTGTTGACCGGCTCAAGAGAGATGATGCACTGAATCATTAGAAAATAAAAGGAAAGACCATTTGATACTACACATGCAGTAAAAAAACATTGACCTTACACCTCCTGATGAAGTGCTTGATGCAGTCTGCGATGCTATTTTTTCTGAATATTCATGGTTATTCATTTTTGTTGAGTCCTGATACAAAGGTGCATGAAAGCGCCCTCTGTTGAAGTGATTCGGCTAAATCTGTACGTGACATAGGATTTGAGTATGGATTTTGTATGATGGACTTGGATCTCAGATGACCAAAAAAATACTGGCAGTTCATGTTATTCAAACTATATTTGGCGTTGATTCGC
>Ga0153949_1000741_pt1 | contig 11544 bp, 10 predicted proteins | sample TSNJ033MetaG_FD_104705 | JGI IMG/M metagenome (GOLD analysis project Ga0153949, IMG submission 104705) | Attine ant fungus gardens microbial communities from New Jersey, USA - TSNJ033 MetaG | ecosystem: Host-associated > Fungi > Mycelium > Unclassified | place: USA: New Jersey, Wharton State... | reverse complement strand
GGTGGTGGAGACAGTCGACGGCATCGGGGACGGAGCAGATGACAGTGACCGCGTCGTGCTCCGTAAACTGCCCTTTGCGAGGACGCGGTCAAACAGCTCCCTGCCAGTGGCGAGTTCAAAAGAAAGGTAGTATTTTGTGCGAGGCTCAAAGCATTCGTAGAGTTTGACCTGAAAGGGTGAGCTGGGAGACCAGAACACAGGGAGATGGAGACAGACAATGTTGGGATGGTGGAGACTGGTGAGGAGGTCGATCTCTGTCCATACACTGGCTTCCTTAAGGCTGGAAGCACAGCTTAGTGTTGACAAGCCAGAAGGCCCTCACTATCCTATTTGAGGTAGGAACGGGACAGCTCGTCGAGCTCGATCGTGTGAACGGAGAAGCCTAAGGTATGATGTAATTTATCAGACATCTTGCTTCTCAAAGACAATATCTCAAATGTATATAGCCCAGGTAACATCAGGAACAGAATAAATTGTATATATGAATCACTAGGATCCAGATGAGAAGGCTGGATCCTAAGAGGGATGATAAGGGGGATGATATGTTAGAATATCGAACAATACACTAAAATTAGTTTGTTGTTTTCTCGGTGATCATGTTTTTATTGTATTGAAACAATGGACATCGTAGCTATTGTATTGTAATTACTATATATACAGTAACGACTGGTGCGCATTTGCCGCGGTCTAGCCTTTTAAACATGATGCACGACATTTATACTGGGGGGGATGTACTATTTGTGACAATAGAACAACAACAAACTACTTCACAACGAAAACAATAGTAACTCGTTGCCTAGACGACCTTGTTTCGACACAAGAGTGATTGCACCACCAAGTATCTGATTGACATAGAACCGGTATCACGAATAGCATTTTATGCAGCTTGGGACTTTGTAGAACCTGTCCGTTACCGGCCGTCAATTGAATGGCAAAGCCTGGAGAATAGTGTTAGCCTTAGCCGAGTTCCTTCGTTTATCATGATTTTCCATCAGTTTCAACCAGGGGGGTGGCAACCGAGCAGCTCGGGACATCTACTCTACCTTCAGGTGCTTGACAGGTGCTTTCGGGGTCTCACTTGATGGCTTCCCAAAAAGGATTATCTTTGCTTAGTACAGTTCGAGTCCCTACCAAGTTGACCACTTGTTTGGAGGAACATCTCCTATAGAATTGCCTCAATACCTTTTCTTTCCTTCACTAGCTGCCTTCTCATCTAAATCTTTCATATTCTCAATGTCACTTGTTGCTGGGACTTCATTTTCTTCTCAGTAAGTCTCTGCAGCTTCTTCAGGTATTCCAAGAAGGTGCTCTTCCTTCTTTGACACATGCAGGCTGTAGGGGATATCAGGTACTTTGTGCAGCTCACACTGACCCAGTTGATCTGCAAAAAGTACCTGATATTCCTTGGGAAGCCACTAAGTGAGACCCCGAAAGCACCTGTCAAGCACCTGAAGGTAGAGTGGATGTCCCGAGCTGCTCGGTTGCCACCCCCCCGGACTGATCCATGATAGACTGGCGATATCAGATGCATGACCTTGATCAGATTTCTTGGTCTGCGCGCAACCGAATAGAAATTTTGTCTATATAGTCGAACCATGGTCATCGCGTTGAGTACAAAATACATCCCTCTTGCATATCCAATTCAATGGCTGATCAGTACAAACTAACACCAGAAGATTACGTTCGTGACCTGAAGAAACTGTCAAATGCACGTTACAGCCAAAGTACGCTGTTCCTTATTCTGTCATTGTCGAAGCAACGGCTGAAGCCTTTTCAAGTCATTACCGCTACGCTGATGCTATATGATTTTATTTATCATATTCCCCACCAGGTGAGACTCACCATTTATACATACTCATTCCTCACATCTCTTCCCTCCTAGGTTCAGTACCTCCACAGGCATGTTTCCCATTTGATGGCCAACTATTGTCACTGACATATTTGAGCTCAGGAGGAAGTGGTCAAAACTCCATGTCATCTATTTTTCTGTCTTGATAAGTAACTGGGCAAGCATCATGTAAGTGTAATCCCTTACTTGATTGAATGAGACGACTGATCCAAATTCGCAGAATGCGTTCATATAGTATGAGGCAATCATCTGACATAAATCAAATGCATATTGACAACAACTTCACCAGATGACAATAAAGCCTGGGCATCGAGATCAGTACGACACTAATCTTAATTCAATTTTGATATATTCATTGACTAGGATGTCTTAGTGGTATAGATCAAATGTCTTTGCTGCTCGCTCTGACCTACCTCTTTGCCAGGTGTATTTTTGGACCATTCTTCGTCGAGTGAGTTTCATCATGATTCTCAAGGACTAAAATAGCTGATGTCAATAGATTCTTCACATTGTTGAATTCATTGGTAGTAAAAATTCTGCTGGTCCTCCGCCTTCGAGCAATTTGGAACAAGAATTTGACTGGTGAGAGAGCTAGAAACATGTGCCAGTAGACTCTATATATTGATTTTTTTGGATTCTAGTCTCACTAATTCTCTACATCATAACGGCAGGTATGTTTCGTAGAATTTGATTTCTGATTGATAAAGATGACTGATTGTCGAAATTAGCTGAGGTTCTGGTAGGCTTTAAACACAGTACGATGCCTAACTCACCAACTGATCGTATTTTTCAGACTTCGATGTCTGGGATGATAGTTGAAGTATATCTCGAATCCATTGCCGGAATGTTATACCCTCTCCATAGTTGCTGGGTGAGTACAACGCCTATTTTGCTTGTCTACAACCGTGTTGCCAGTGCCCTTCAGTATGTGTTCTAACATATTTTGCTGACTTGCACAATCATTCTCACACAAAAAAGAATTACCAGGGCGATAGCAACCGCAATCGAAGTCCTCTTGACTTTTATCAGGTTTACCATGACATATAAAACACAAAAGGTTTTTGGTAATGGAATACGCGGCCATATTTCTCACATGAAAACCTCGACTCGTTTATTGTATGTGTTCTACCGCGATGGAACCTTGTTATTCATATCGTGAGTCGAAAATTAGATATTATTAATTTAAATAATGGTCTATTTATTCAGTCTCTTGGGTAAGCCCTGACTATAAAACAAGTGGGGTAGAACTCATTCCTTTTTTCAAAGTCATCTCATGCCTAGAAGTCGCTTATTTCTTCCTAGCTCCATCTAATATCATTTTGACTGTCCTAGCCTAGTATGTTGTTATTGTTGCCAGTATTCCCCTTACTGACCCTAATGATTAGCTCTTCATGCTTCATTTATCCCTTTATTGTAAGCTAAAATCCTTCTTCCCTGTATCTCTATCATCATTGCTAATCTGCATGTTGCTCAGGTGTCGCGGTTGATATTCAATTTACTTGAAGCAAATTGTCCCTTGGAAGAAAGTATAGATTCCAGCACAATCGAAACCCTCAGGTTCTGTCATACAGAGTCTGATAGGGACAGTGAAGCAATTATCTCGCGAGGTGATAGAGGAGCTACCTCCCTGAGTGATGAAATACATGAAGAGGCAAGATGATGGGTAGAATCCATTTGGTGTTGTTCATCCTAGTAGATGATGTTGGATGTAGACGACATGATAACTATTTTTTTCTGTTCATTTCCCACCGCATGAGCAGCGACTTGTAAAGGGTTGAGCAGGACAGTTGATACCAATGAAACAGGAAGATGATTCCTGGATGACAGCAACTCGAGGAATCTGCTTGAGTGGATAGATGATACATTATTTATAGTTGAGAGCAAAGCAAGAATGGAAAATCTACACCATCAACAACTCATGGGCCATGGAAATTGTGTCTTATAGATCGTGGTCTTTGTAGAGCAGCAGTCATGGGTCGATTGATAGAATCAAACGAGGCATTAAAAGATGAACATATTCAAATGTCGACCTTGGTCAGTAAACATTTGATTTATTCTCATACGTTTTTACGCTGTTCCAGTGGAAAATTTACTTCGAGTCCATTCTAGGCGTACACAAGGCAATCTAGCCGCTTCCAGTACGGCGTGGCTGAAGATTACAATGGACCTCCATAACCAGTTTGAAACTCGTCACAAAGTATACAAAACTCTTGTCTCGTCCACATGACACCCCAAAACAGCTTTCTGATTCTCTCTTCTGAAGAATCTGGTCGTCACCGAGAGTAGGATTAGAAGAACCAACTGACATGCAATAGTGGCATAGATCCCCATAAGATAACGAGGGAAGTCAATCTGCCGGAAGACTGTCGTAGCAAAAATACCACCTAATCCTCCAAAGGAGACTATCATCGCGGTGGACACAGCGCGTTTAGAATGCGAGATGGTATTATTGGCTGACTGAGAACAAGATACCCGGTGAGACGACATCTTTCCAAGGTATCATCAAAAAGTGACACCTACATATGCAAGTATACTAGGAATACAACCAGCAGATCCGGCATTGGCCATAAAGATACCTTATGAAGATGAGCCACTCTCCTGAGTTCCCCGATATCAGGGTCATAAAAGATGGCATACCAAGATACCTCAATGACACAGAGTGCACAAAACCCATCAGAAACAACCCGAATAGGGTAAGGCCAGTCTGAAGAGCAATAAAAACTGCTCGCTGTTTATACTTATCGGACAGCCAGGAGAAGAACATGATGCTTATAGCCTGGATACCATCCGACTTTCAATAAGAAAAAGGGCATGAGTCCCAAAGAATGACGCACTGCAGAGACATATGGGGGTGCGCTCTGGACCCAGCATAGAAATCAGATTCAGGATAACATAATCAAAGTCCCATAAAAAAACCTACCAATAGTAAGGACTGTTGAACAGACCATCCCATGGAACGAAGTATAATCGTGATGAAGAATCTGATGGATGGTGCATCAATACCAAGTGGGATAGTATCTACTGTACCTACCCAATGGCATACGCTGGAACTGTTGCGCAGAAATACATCAGGCCTGCGACGATTATTAGGACTTTTTGTATCCCAGATGTTCATGAAATAGGACTTACCGAACGCCCACATTCTCCAGTCACAAAGATGCAGGATGGTCTTCCTTAAAGTTAGCTCGTCAGGGATGGAGTCACCACGATCTCGTTCTACACGCTCAAGCACAAACTTCGTCTCCTCCTTGGTCAAGAAGGTGTTCTGATCCGGAAAGTCGGGTATGAAGAACCAAGATACGACGCCAAATACAATGGTAATTGCTCCTTCGATGATCTGACCAACAGGAAATAAGGATTTTAGGGCAGCTTCAGTGGATTTGGAGCGTACAAAGATCCAGGCCCAAACTGGAATGTCCCGTTTCTCGCCAAGGAGAGTCAAGACATATGCAAAAAAGGGGCTAAAACCGCCTGTCAAGATGGACACAAGATAGAATGCGCCAAGCCTTCATAATCCAAAGGAGGGCACAAAAAACACGGAAACCTCAGGGAAAAGCAAATTTCAGAGGACACGATGCGTCTTACCGCTTTTGTACTTCATGTCGAGTATACCTGGGGTTCAATAACAGCATTAAACACATCGGAATTGCCCAACACAATGGAGTTGTCTCACCAAGTCGTGATGACAAATACCAAAGCAGGAAAGAAGCCGGCCTAGTGTTCGCCCTCAGTGATTGATGTTAGAGGGCGGATAAGGGCATCTAATACCTCAAAAGCTCCGAGCAACATCCTACAGAGGGCGAGATACTTCCAAGACTGCACGAAACCCATTGCTAACTGAACGGCCCCCCATGAAACAACGCAGAATGTCAACCAATTACTGACCCCGAATTTACGAAGGATGGCAGTACTGGGAAATTGGCTGATGATTATGATGACACATTAGCATTTCACTTAATCCTGTTAGGCACTCAATGTAGATTGATGCCGGGGATCAGGGATGATTGAGCAGCACTCACAGAATGGTGTAAGGAATGAAATAGATAAAGGATACGATGCTGTATCGGGACCCCCTGCTAAGCTCCTATGCAAAACCCTTGAGCAATTCTTTTGATGACACCGAAGCAAAACTGGAAGGACATACCAAATCACGGTCCATCCCTGCAGTGCGTGCAATACTAAGGTTAGTCCTATCAATCAGTGCAATAGCATACAACAATCCCAACAACGGCAACATTCTGAAATCAATACGACGGCTATGCAACGACCGAAATACATGATCAATTGTGACATTAGATAGAGGGCCCATTAGTCCTAGGCACAAATGTTATGTGGAGTCGTGGCCCGCAATGACTCACATAAGTCGATTTCCCTGAAGTAAATGAAGTGAGCATTGGTCCTCATCAAGTCGTCCTTCAATGTTGCGAGCTTTCGTATTTACTCGTAAAGCAGTGTCCACATCAGGCGTAAAATTCTCGTAGTTATTTCCGACAGACATTTGACACCCCGTACTATCAGGAATGAAGGGCCTAAGAGCACTGATAAATGAAACTCAACGCTCCGGGTTGGGAGTGAGAACTCGGAGCTGAGGCTATACAAGGGACAACTAGTCTCCAAGACCTTTTATCAGCGACAACTGGCGCGATGCGGAGTTTTAAGAGATAGAACTTTGTTCTGTGTGAATAGCTTTTTATTCATAAAAGGTAAGGAAGGCGCCATATTCAATTGCAGCGGACGCACCTGGCCGACGTGGTCCAGTCTTATTGAGGTAAGCCCCGAGCGCTGGGTAAGAAGCAGGTCAAAAGAGCCCTTTGTGACTGTAGATCAGTGAGATAGGGCATCTGAGGATCGCATTCTTCACTTTACCTGACATGCGATGCTGAACCCCTGGGTCGTCGGCAATGACCGAGAAAAGGTTCAATGGTTCTGCAAGCACATGACAGGCATATTTGCGCTACTCAAGGAGAACTCATTGCAGCCTGTGAAGTGTGGTCAAATCCATTGCAGGCAAGAAGCGTCGGTCCTTAAAGTGGGTCAAGGTGCGCGAAGTTGCGAACTTCGCTCCATGACTTTCCACTGCTTCGTTACCGTCTCGGGAATTTCATAAGCCATTTGTAATCGGAACTTTTGAGGACCATGTCAGACTTGCCTCGTTTAATGGACTAGTGTCGTTGGGGTTCAGTCCATCATCAGAGGTGCACAATAGGATTACTAAACACCTTACCATCGGGCCGAATCCCAACACTGATTACAGAATGTAATTTGAGACTTGGAAAGGCACCAGGGCTAACACATTGCAAAAAGTTTTGAAGGTGGATGACAGTGGGCAGAAAAGACGTCGATCGAGAGTCAAAGCAACAAGGCACAAGCGATGTCTGGCTGATTTTATGGGGATTCACAGAATTTGCGTCAAGCTGTAATGGAAAGTGAGCGTGGCGAAGCTTTAGGGGGAACGAGTCGCCGAAGAAACCGATGATTCCGCGAGATACCAGATACAAAAATAGGAAGCCGATACATGATAACGAGAACGGATGTCCGATCTGTACGCAATACAGAGAAAAATGAGTTTGGGATAGGAGAAGAATGAATACAAAAATCCACCATACAATACAATACGTGAACTTCCTAAGCAGCTATTTCTCTTTCTGAGTTCAACATTTCTGAGATCTCTCGTTTGACTCCCTTTTCTTGTCCTTGTCCTTGCCCTTATCCTTATCTGTAATTGAGGAGCTCGGTCCTTCATCTTGATATAACCCATGCTGGTCTATGTAGTCTACTACAGCATTTGGTAGGAGGTATCGCACAGAAAGTCCCCTCCTCAGGAATAGACGGACCTGTAATCAGGTATAGCGATATGAGCGGCTAAACTGTTCCACGAAGTCGATGAACACACCTTGGTGCTGGAAACGTCATTTTGAATCAGTTGTGATATCAGATAAATATTGTCACGCCAGCGTGCTAGACTATCGACAGCCTGGTCAATCCCTGTCCCAGCTCTTTCCACAATCAAGCATCCATATCGACCCAGTATGTGGTTCAGCTGATATTGACGTAAAATATTTGACTCGTCTTCACCATGAATCGACGTACATCAGAATAGCTCCACACTCCCGGCTCACTCATCGTTGCAATGAGATCTGAGCCTGCAAGTAGCATGGGCCGAACAGTTCTGTGTTCGCCCTCTTGTGTTGTGACTCCTCCAAGGATGGTGTTTATTTCATGATCGAAGTGGTCAAGTACAATTGCCGTGCGCTGATATGATTGAAAAGCTTCCCAAGAATCCACCATCAGTAAATTGTTAGATTCTTCGGATGCAAGTGTGCACATGTTGACTCTAGATATGAGGAAAGGTCGACGCCGTTGGAAAACCATGAGAGGATAGCGAGAAGATACATATATCAGTACGCCATTCAGACCATAATCAGAATGGAAATATCAAATGGTTTATCCGCTGGTCGGAATGCCGAGCCCGCAAAAACAAGCAGGAAAACGACAGAAAAGATGATGTACTTACCGGTGTCGGGCGGAGAGAAGTCCGGGTTTCTTGTACTCCTCGCTTACCGGACTCAGATAGGCGCCAACAATTTCGAAATCGGTATTTTGCCTGACATAGTCTCTTGCCATTTCAAACATGCGAAGATGAAGATATGTGACTGGGCTGAATGAACCACATGCGACGAGGACGATTGGTGTTTTCTTGGGGTCGCGGAGGGTACGGCGAAGGCGGTGGTGAGGGAATTCATAGTTTGGTGGGTTTGTGAATGATTCTGAAAGGTGGACATTTGGCTGGGCCATGATGGGAGAGGAGTATTGTGCGGAATTAAATATAAATAACTAATAGACTTCGGATATGAGGTATCATTCCCACGATCGCAAAGGTCCGGTTCGTCTAGCCGATGACTAAATCGATGCTGGGACAATTTTAAACCAGATTCGGGCGAAGGGAAGATAAGAATATTCTTGAAATACTTGGACCACCAGAGATAGGCGGCACCTTGATTGGTTGTCTCCTATTGAAAGATGAAGTCATCCACTTTTTCGCTTATCGTTAGGTCATGATGACGATGACATCGATACCATTGAGATGGATCTTATACTCTCGGCGACCCACAATCTTACCGCTACTTTTTCCATTTCCACTAGTTGTCCAGATCAGAGCTATCTGGACAGACTCGTGCTCTAGCGAGCTTCAAGAAGGGTTTTTTTAAGAATGAAAGTCAATTACAGTTCTAGCCTACAATATATGCAACTTTGCTACAGTTTATACAGTAGAATGCGTCACCAACAGTAAGAATTCCTAAGCCCTCGCTAATGTTTCATTCATCTTGCCTTCCTCTGAATGTTCCTTGGGTTTGCTTAAGCACCTCTCCATTCTGATTTCCCATCCAGTGCCCCATTGGACCTGATATATAAGTCACTACCTAGATACACTAGTTGTGTTAGAATTCCAAACACGGTGGCCTAGTTTACTATTGGTCTTCTACTATAATCAGAAAGGGACCCCCTAGCTTGGTGGCAACTTAGAATGAAAGTCGATAAAACCGAAAAATTGTTGAATTCTCTTGCCGATTTTTCTTGCTGCATAACAATGAAAACAAGGTTGCGGAGGGACAAGCAAAAGACAGGTTCTTCAATCTCAAAGACATAGAAAATACTAACCAGCCATAGATAATGGGGTGGAATGTTGACACTACCAGATTACCCGTTGTTTGATGAACATAAAAAAGGTCTGTTCCACATTACAGCAATGTGTCTTCTCTGAGACAGGACCACAATTATTGCATCAGCTCTGAGAACGCCAGGCAACATTACCCAGCTTGATTGTCTTGTGCAGGAATTGCCTATGTGCGGCAGAAAGAAAAAAGACAAAGGAATGCACCGTCACGAAATGGAACCAAAATGTTCCAAGTAAAGCACAGCATCGCCATTCCACTGAATTCCATGGCGACACTATTAAAAGAGATCACCGCACTGGATCATATTGGTGAATTCCACAGAATGCATACCAAAAGATTTTTTTCCACTTTTGTCAAGACTGGTTAATCATACAACACAAGTATATAGGCTGGCATCGCATTCTCCCCTCTCTCAGTTGCTTAACCCGCCGAGGTGAAGTTTATATCTGTATTAATCCATGTACTTACAAACATCCTGTGGACATTTCTTCTTTGATAGATAATGGATAGTCACTTACCACGGTGACCACTGAGACATTTCTCGTTTAATACCAATTCCCGGCCCTTCTGAATGAGGATAAGACAGAATATGATTGACGCAGGGGTCAATCACAAAGCATCGCGACGCATCAGAAATTTCCATAAATTTTCTATTTAAGTCTATTGTGAACCCATGTCGGAATGCAGTGCTTTTATGAGTGGCACAAACCGACGTTCCTGTTTAGTGATTGTTGATAGTGTAGCTTGGACCCACTTTTGTGTCACGTCCACTATCTTCATCTATTGTATCCAGCCCTACCGATAGACCACAACTCATCAGTTATTTGGGTAAGTAGTATTAACCCTGCCATTAGTTACGGTTAGTGTTGAATCGGGCATTTAGGTATAAAATGACATATATTTTCTTTGTGGCAATCACTTTACCATCATTCCCTTCACAATTCTGACGAGTCGACTCTACGCCCCTAATTTTCTACAACGTCCAGCACATCTTCATGGGATCTCAACCGAGTACTAGAAGGTGCAAAGGCGGACGAAATCGTCTGTCTTACATGAAAGTTTTGGACTATGATGAGAAGAGGAATCCAGCGAGGGGAAGTATGAGACGTAAAACACTCAAGGTCTTCAGATTCGCATTTCACTTTCATACCAAAGAAGAACGAAAGAAACAACGCAGCAAGAGGTCGTGTGTACGGTATAGTGCCAGCATGCTGCATGATGAACAAAAATCGATGCTATACAGAAATCAAGATAACCCTGTTAGCACTTTCTCATTTTTTTCAAGCTGACTTCCTAACAATCAGTTCGAACAGCTCTATCGCTCTCACCGTTACTACTTTCAACACGGTACAATAAAAGGGCTATTACCACAGCATTTCTCAAATGTTACTCCTACCTACCGATCAATCGCGAGATACAACTCTGTTGCTCTAGAGAGGAACCAACCAGGGATCACGACCATATCAAGCCACAGAGAACGCCGCCCTGTGGCACCGATGCCACCAGTCTTACAAGCCCTCCCTCTGACTCGTTTTTATCACCTAAAGCCCAAAATAAGTACCCTAGAGAGCCAAAAACTTCCTGCTTGTCAATCCAAAACGAACTGTTCATCGTGGCCACCGTTCAGAATCGCGAGGTCCTCCCTCCCAGTTAGTTCATCACAAGGTAGACATCGTGATCATAGGCTGTCTATAACAAATATCACCGGAGTAAAAGTTGTCTGGAGAATTGCAACGACAGAGGGGAGCAGAGGGCACCAAAAACAAGAAAGTTACCTTTCACTTCTGCGAAGACTACCCCCACGGGGCTTTACGAAGCCAAACGAAGACATTTACGTGTCAAGAGGGACTTCTGGGTGAGAATGATTGTTACGATGTTTATTAGTGACAAATTCAAATTTAAACGTACATCTATACTTTTAAATGTTCGTATACATATATCCAAAAGATTACAAACAATCACAAAATTAAGCAATCTTGAGGCATGAACAAGCACTAGGCAAACAACATCCTGTGAACT
>Ga0153949_1000739_pt1 | contig 11558 bp, 9 predicted proteins | sample TSNJ033MetaG_FD_104705 | JGI IMG/M metagenome (GOLD analysis project Ga0153949, IMG submission 104705) | Attine ant fungus gardens microbial communities from New Jersey, USA - TSNJ033 MetaG | ecosystem: Host-associated > Fungi > Mycelium > Unclassified | place: USA: New Jersey, Wharton State... | reverse complement strand
TTCTGCCGTGAAATAAAGAATGATTGATTTTACCCAGTATCAAATTGATTTCGCGGTTTTGACAGGCAACCATCACAACGCCTTGCCGCCCTCCGGCGCAGGGAGCATATAACCCGGCTTCGAGAATAGTGTCCAAATCTTCCTGTCTGATTTGCTCCGGCTTATATTTGCGAATACTGCGTCGCTCCAATATGTTTTTGATTATCTCGTTCACAGCATATTCCTCCTAAGACACGGCATATCGGTATTCAATGGCCGACGCCGGGCATTTTTCCTGACAAAGACCGCGACGCAGACAATTTTGCTGTTTGATGTAGTATGGCGTCCTGGCTGTAATGCAGCTCTGCTGGCAACACTCGGCGCATGTTCCTTATGCAATGACTTTCCAGCATTGCGGGTCGCTGCTGTATGAATTGTGCGTGTACCCATAGGCTACGGCGGGGCATCCCCGGCAGAAACGCATCAGCTCACATTTAGAGCATTTCTCAAACTTCTCAAACTCGCGGTATTTATCCATCTTCTCGCTCACAAAAACATCGCCCAGCCTGTCGCGAAACACATTGCCCACAACACTGTCCATGCGGCGGCAGGCATAGATGTCGCCACCCGGCAATATCGTAAGGTGGTTGATGCCGCAGTTACAGCCATCGTAAATCACGGCGTCATCCAGTTCGCCGGGAATCGTGAAGATGCCCTTGTCGTGCAGGTAGAGCGTCCACAGGTGGTCTTTGAGGTTGAAGGTGGTGCCGCTGTCCTTGTACTGCTTGAACTTCTGCCAACAGACATCTAAAAGCTGCCGGTATTCGTCCGGCTCGATGTGTGTGCTTTTGTCAAAGCTGGTGGGGCAGTACCGGGCAAAGGCAAACACATCCACATGATGCTCCACAACAAGGTCGATGATAGCGGGTATCTCGGTGATATTGGCGCCGGATACGGTCGTCATAATCACGCTTCGTATGCCGGCTTTGCGGATGCAGGCAATTTTTTCAAGGGTGGTGTCGAACGAACCGGGCTTGCGGATTTGGTCGTGAGCTTCCCGCAGGCCGTCGATGGATAGCTGGTAGCGTTCGCAGCCGCAATCATGGAGCCGCTTGCACACCTCGTCTGTTAAATGGAACGGATTGCCCATGATGGAAAAGGCGATGCCCTTTGATTTCAAAAGCTCCAGCAGCCGCCAGAAATCCTTGTGCAAAACCGGGTCGCCGCCCGTGATATAGAAATACGGAATGCGGTTCAGCTTCTCACACATTTCCTCGCAGTTTTCTATGACCGACAGCATATCGTCCCATGCTATTTCGGCAAGGTGGATGCGATTGTCCTCGGAAAAGATGTAGCAATGTTCACAGCGCTGGTCACAGCTATCAGTAATGTGCCATTGAAAGGCGAAGTATTGTTTCATGTTTACTCCCTGCTTTCGATTGGAGTTCTAAATAAAGCCTGAAATGGCTGTATCGTTCGAATATTGATGTATACCACGCCCCGGCTGGCAACTTCCGGTAAACCGGGGACACAGCTATACGGGCTGTTACTTCTGGTCGCCAGCGCCGCAGGATACACCGCAGGCAGCGGGTTTCTCCTCTTTCTTGTCGGCATCCCCGGCTCCGCAAGCGGAACCGCAGGCGCTCGGCTTTTCATCCTTCTTCTCGTCGCCCGCGCCGCAGGACGAGCCACAAGAACCGGCGACCGCCATTGCGGGCTGCATGTAGCCCTGCGCGCTCTTGGGCGCGAAGAACTTGCTCACGCCCTCTTTCCATGCGTTCAGTACGTTCAGTCTGTTCATGTTTTCATCTCCGATCGATTTTGATTTTATAGAAACAGGCCGTGCCTGTTTGCTATCTTTCTTGCACAACGCCTTGATGATCTGTGCCATATCTTCCGTAAATGCGATGGTACAGGCAGCGTTTTCTTTTGCCCCATCCGGGTAATCGCGGTTGATACGGATTAGCATTGCGTTTTTGTTCTGGTAGCACAGCTGCTCAAAGGGGATTCGGATAATACCCGGCGTGTTGAAGCCGACGCCCAATTCCAGATATATAATTCGCTTGCCCTTGCTGGTTTTTAGGAAGTTTTCATATCGGCTTTCAGCGGCACACCAGTTTTCATCCTGCACAAAATCGTTACTGTGGCGCAAGTTTGTGTCCATCTCGCCGCCACATACGGGACATTTGGGGACAAGGAAAGCCGGTATCTTGCAATCTCTCGTATGGGCTATCATTACCTTAACCAGTTCGGCGTTATCATAAAGGGTGTTATGGCATCCACGCTCACACTGGAATAAACCGTAATCGCCCTGCACCGCAAAAACCTTTTCTACCGGGAATCCTGCTTTGATAAATTGATGCTCGACGTTGGTGGTAATCACGAAATACTCTTTGCTATGCGCCAGCCGAAACAGGTCTTTGTACAGCTCAGCGGCTGGAGTATCGTATCGGTTCACGCTGATGTGCTTTGCCCAATACGCCCAGCGTTCCTCTTGAGTTTTGAACGGGTAGAAACTGGATGTATACAAATCTTCAAGGCCATATTTCTCGATAAAGTCGGTAAAATTATCTGTAAATCTTTTACCGGAGTAGTTGAGGCCCGCCGCGTCCGATAATCCGGCCCCGCCGCCGATCAGAATAAAGTCGGCGTTTTTTATGGCATCTGTCGTTCTCTGCAAACGGTCTTTATATTCAAGCATCGCAATCCCTCGCTCATGGTTATTCATCTCTCAGCACTCACCATACACCGCCTTTTCCGCTCCCGCAAGTACGCACTTTTTTATTGGGTTAGTCACCTTTTTGTGACTTTTGCAGGGTTGTGGGCTTTCCGCAGAAAAAGAAATTTTGTGATATAATTGCGCTTTTTGAGACAGCATATTATACTTGATATAGAATGCAGCATTGTGATAATTGTGCTGAATCATATTGTGAAGTAATGGAGGGGTAATGATGATTGCAAAAAAGGATTTGCCAGCCTGCCCGGTTGCCACGACGGTTGACATCATCGGCAACAAGTGGAAGCTCCTTATTCTGCGTGATATACTTACCGGACCAAGGCGGTTTGGTGAATTGCGAAAAAGCTTGGAGGGCATCAGTCAAAAAGTTTTGACCGACAGCCTGCGCAGCATGGAGCAGGACGGCATCTTAACCCGCGCCGTATTCCCCGAAGTACCGCCCCGCGTGGAGTACAGCCTCAGCGAATTGGGCGAAACCATGCGGCCCATAATGGGCGCTATGGAGCAATGGGGTAACAATTACAAGCAAATCATGAGTAAAGAATAAAAGAACGGGTAAAAACAAAAACCACCGGAATCGGCTTTTAAAAGCCGTATTTCCGGTGGTTTTAATCTGCAAAAATATAGTGCGGATGACAGGACTTGAACCTGCATGAAATTGCTTTCACACGGACCTGAACCGTGCGCGTCTGCCAATTCCGCCACATCCGCATCAACGAGGTACATTATAATATAAGAAGGCCAGGCTGTCAAGAATAGAGATTTCAATATTAATTCTGAATATTAATTCGGTTATGATATTGGTTTTGACATTGAGTTTTTTCATGACATCAAGTATAATAGTGTTGACAAAATCTGTGTCTATGCTGCCTTTTGACTTCTCGAAAATCTCATGAGGTGATATTTTTGAATGTAAATTCTCTCAAACGAAATTGGAATGCTTTCATTTATCATGATGTCTTGTATAACGATGTTCAGTCGCTTGTTGCAAAATCATGGGAGAAGTGCAAGCAGCAGGGGGTGGACCCTGAACTAGGCATTGGCAAACAAGTTGGTAAGTCCAAGTTAAGCGGCATATTGAATGAGAATAAGCTTCTATTGGACACTGCCCGGCCTATTATGCACGGTTTGCATGATATTGTAAAACGTTCGAACTTTGTAATGGTACTAACAGACAGCGCCGGATGCGTTTTAGAAACAATAGGAAATCATGCGGCCACTTGCTCGGCTAAGGATTTAAGGTTTGAGCCTGGTTCTTTATGGAGTGAATTGCAGGTGGGGAGCAATGCCATCGGTACAGCGCTGGACTTTGATTCCATCGTCCAAATGGTGGGGCCTGAGCATTATTGCGTCCAGCAACATAACTTGACTTGCTCCGCGGCCCCAATTCACGGTTTGGACGGCGAGGTAATAGGCTGCCTTGATATGTCATCGTCTTATGAAGGGGCGCATCCTCATACATTGGGATTAGTGACCGCGGCAGCGCTCAGCATCGAAACGCAATTAATGAACCGTCACAACACCCAGTTAATTATCTCTGCGCTGGATGTCGGCTCAGACGGCATCCTTCTGTTAGGAAGTGATTTCCGGCCTTTCTGGGCCAACCGCTCGGCCAATATAGTGCTGAAGCTATCTATGCAGCGCCTAAAAGAAATAGATTTCCGAACTCTGATGCCCGATGTTGATTGGTCTGAATTGCAGCATTGGTACAACGGAGGGCAGTTCTTTTCCAGCAACACGTCACTGCGGGTTGATGGTAATACCGTTTATTGCAGCGCCTCAATCTATCCTGCATTGATGGGCGCCTTCGGGAGAATCTTTTATGTTACCCTAAAGCGTCGTGAGCGTATCCCCCGTACGGTGCACAATGTACCCGATAACCGCGCCGGTTACACCTTCGATAGTATTTATACAAAAAATCCCTATGTAAAAAAAATGATAACATTGGCAAAACGCTTTTCGCGATACGATGGCAGCATTCTTATTGAAGGGGCAAGCGGTACCGGTAAAGAGATGTTTGCTCAGGCGATACACAATAACAGCGAGAGGTCAAAAGGGCAGTTTGTTGCCATTAACTGTGCTTCCTTGCCTCGCGAGCTAATAGAAAGTGAATTGTTCGGGTATGAGAAGGGAGCCTTTACCGGAGCTCTAAGGGAAGGCAACCCCGGGAAATTTGAGTTGGCTGATCATGGCACCATCTTTTTAGACGAAATTAGCGAGATGCCATTTGAATTCCAGTCAAAGCTGCTGCGGGTAGTGGATACAAAGATAGTAAGCCGGTTGGGAGGTTCCCGCGAAAGAAATTTAGATGTGCGTATTATTGCCGCCACCAACCGAAGCTTAAAAAAAGAAGTGGAAGCGGGACGGTTCCGTGATGACCTGTATTTCCGTCTAAATGTATTGAGACTATATATCCCTCCGCTTTGTGAACGTCCGGAAGATATTCATTACTGCGCGGATTACTTCCTGGAGTGTTTAAATCATCAGTATCCTGAGCTGCAAAAGACTATGAGCAATGAATTCAAACGTGCGTTGGAAGAATATCCATGGCCGGGTAATGTCCGGGAGTTGAAAAACAGTATTGAGCGCGCGTTTTTTTCCTGCGATGGAAATGTGTTGACTTCAGAGGATGTTTACATAGTATTCGGTGGCGAAGACACTTTGCATAAGACGAAGCCTGCTTTGAAAAGCGATGAGTATGATAAAACGGTACGGGCGCTTTTAGATTTTGAGTGCAGTGTAGACAAGGCGGCTGCGTCAGCGGGCATTTCCCGCGCGACTATGTATCGGCGAATCAATCGGTTGGGAATTCATCTGAAGCAGTTAAAAAAAACATGAGAATTCTCAAATAAAAGTTTCAATTTATCATCAAGGCGAGATTGCTTATTTAGTAATAAGCATCTCGCCTTTGTTATATTTGACGAGTTGTTCTAATATGAGCTCGTTAAATTTTGGTGAAAACATACATTATTCTGCATACTAAGGATTTGGCATGGTACTTGCTGTTATTGAGAGTATGCTCCGCGGTTTGGAGTATATCAATGATAAAAAGGAGGCAGCACATGCAAAAAAAAGTACTAAATATCAACGGGCAGGATAGAACCTTAGTGGTAGACCCCGGCAGCACGCTGGCAGACGTACTGAGAAACCAGATGATGCTGACCGGCTGTAAGGTCGGATGCGGAAACGGTCAATGCGGTGCATGTTCAATAATAATGGATGGCAGTGTTATCCGCGCATGTACAAGGAAAATGAAGAACGTTAACGACTTCGCAAAAATTGAAACTATTGAGAGTATTGGAGAACCTGGAAATTTGCATCCGCTTCAGTTTGCATGGATGGGATATGGCTGTGCGCAATGCGGGTTTTGCAGCCCCGGCTTCATAATGTCAGCCAAGCAGCTATTAACGGAAAACCCATCGCCCACCCGGGAGGAGGTTAGAGGATGGTTCCAGAAGCACCGTAACGCTTGCCGCTGCACCGGGTACAAGCCTATTGTGGACGCCGTCATGGATGCGGCTCGGGTAATGCGGGGAGAGATGAGCAAGGATGATTTGTTGTTTAAGCCAGTCGACAACAAGATCCTGGGTACATACTATCACCGACCATCTGCTCTTGCAAAGGTTACGGGAACCTGGGACTATGGCGCCGATGTTGCTCTGCAAATGCCGCCGAACACATTGCATCTTGCATTGGTTCAGGCTGAGGTTTCCCATGCGAACATTAAAGGCGTGGACGTTTCCGAAGCTTTGAAGATGCCGGGCGTCAGCAAGGTAATTACAGCTAAAGACGTTGTTGGCAAAAACAGAATCAGCGGACTGATCACATATCCGACAAATGAAGGAGACGGTTGGGATCGGCCTATTATCTGTGATGAAAAAGTGTTCCAATACGGCGACGCTATCGCCATAGTTGCGGCGGACACTCCGGAACAGGCAAAAGCAGCCGCCAAAGCGGTCAAGGTTGAGCTTGAATTGCTTCCGGCCTATATGTCGGCGCCGGACGCTATGGCAGATGACGCGATCGAAATCCACCCTGGTACGCCTAATATTTATTTCGAAATAAACAACAAGAAAGGCGGAGAAACAGCTGAAATAATGGCGAATGCGCCCTATGTGGCTGAGATCGGCACATACTGTTCCCGTCAGCCTCATCTTCCGCTTGAGCCGGACTGCGGACAGGCGTATATGGATGAAAACGGGAATCTCACAATTCATTCAAAGTCCATCGGTATCCACCTGCATGCAATGATGATTGCCGCCGGTATCGGAGTTGAGCTTGAAAAGCTTCGCCTGGTTCAAAACCCCACAGGCGGTACCTTCGGCTACAAGTTCAGCCCTACTATGGAAGCTCTACTGGGCGTAGCGTGCCTCGCTACCGGAGGACGTCCGGTATCTTTGGTTTACAATATGCATCAGAATATAACCTATACCGGAAAGCGCTCGCCAACATTCATGAATCTTAAGGTCGCCGCTGACAAAGACGGGAAGATTATGGCTTTGGAGGGCGATAATATACTCGACCACGGCCCATACTCGGAATTTGGCGATTTGCTTACTATGCGTCTCGCTCAGTATCATATGGCTGGATACGACGTGCCCAATATCAGGACCAGAAACCGCACGGTATGCACTAACCACGCATGGGGCAGCGCGTTCCGCGGCTATGGGGCGCCGGAGGCCGAGCTGGGCAGCGAGATGTTAATGGACGTTCTCGCTGAAAAAATAGGGATAGACGCTTTCGACCTCAGATATAAAAATGTATACCGTCCGGGGTGCACTAATATCACCGGCCAAGAACCGGAGGTATTTTCTATGCCTCAGATGTTCGACTTGCTGCGCCCGAAGTATGAGGAGGCTAAAAAACGCTGCGCTGAACGCAATGCAGAGGGAGGAAAATATAAGTATGGCGTTGCCGTGGCATTGGGAATATACGGCTGCGGACTTGATGGTGTGGACACCTCCGAAGCATTTTGCGAGCTTCTTCCTGACAATTGCGTGCTTGTCGGCTCAAGCTGGGAGGACCATGGACAGGGAGCGGATATCGGAACTCTGACAATGGCCCATGAAACTCTGCGTCAGGTCGGTATAACGCCTGAGCAGATCAAGCTTGTAATGAACGACACGGCTATTACACCAAATTCCGGCCCTGCCGGCGGAAGCCGCTCAAACGTTGTCACTGGAAACGCTATACGCGTCGCGGCAGAAATGCTTGCAAACGCGCTTCGTAAATCCGACGGCAGCTGTCGTACCTACGATGAAATGGTATCCGAAAAAATACCGCTGCGCTACGATGGTAAATGGGCGGCCAGCATGTGCGTGGACATGGATTTGGAAACGGCTCAGGGAGCTCCGTTCAGCAATTACATGTATGAGCTGTTTATGCCTGAGGTGCAAGTTGATACAGAAACGGGAAAGGTTAAGGTCATTTCCTTCAAGACTGTTGCGGACGTGGGAACTATTGTTAATAAAGCTGCTGTTGACGGGCAGATTTACGGCGGAATAGCTCAAGGCGTCGGTCTTGCATTAAGTGAAGATTTTGAAGATCTTAAAAAACACACAACCCTTATAGGCTGCGGACTTCCCTTTATCGAAGATATTCCGGACGACATGGAGATTATGTATGTGGAGACGCCCCGAGAATCTGGTCCCTATGGCGCGTCCGGAGTCGGCGAAGCTCCACTGACCGCTCCGCACCCGGCTATTTTGAACGCAATTTATAATGCTTGTGGCGTACGTATCACTGAGATTCCGGCTTTACCTGAAAAAGTGAAGGCTGGTCTTGATAAGCTGAAAAAAGTTTAATCAAGAGTGTCGGGCAATGGAATATTATAGAAACACAAATGACATAATGAATCAGGAAGTCCTTCGCCAGGTAGAGGCGCTTTGCACTCAGGAGGAATTGCCGGCTTGCTCTGCCGCCTGTCCGCTGCATCTTGACGCGCGGGGAATGATAGCCCATATTCAAAAGGGTGATTGGGACGCGGCGTATAAGCTGTATTCCAAAGCTATACCCTTTGTAAGGGTGATATCCCATACCTGCGGAGAACCCTGTAGAAGCATGTGCAGGAGAGAGGAAAAAGGCGGCGGCATACAGCTGCAAAAGCTGGAGCAGTTTCTTGTGACGCGCGAAGGCAAGACGGCTAAGCCTCCCCTGTTTCTTCCGAAAAAGAGCCAATCCGTCGCAATTGCCGGCGGAGGCTTGCGGGGGCTTGCCGCCGCTAACGACCTTGCGCGTAAGGGATATCGCGTCACAATATTTGAGGCTGGAAAGCAACTGGGTGGCTCTCTGAGGCTATTTGCCTCGGAGAAGCTGCCTGAGGAGGCAATAAGGCTTGATATTGACGAAGTTTTAAAGCTGCCCGTAACCGTTAAGCTCGGTGTAACCGTACCGGTCGGTTCTGCCGAGGAAATTGAGGGCTTTATGAAGGACGGCGGATTTGACGCAATCTATCTTGCCTGTCAATCTCCGGTTGCTGCAAAGGCGGACGGAGATACACTCATAACCTCTGTTACCAACGTGGTTGCCGGACGCAGAAGCGGATGGCGGGAAGCCGGTGATTCTACCATATACGACCTCTTGGATGGGAGAAGCGCGGCAACCACATTGGATCGGCTGCTCCAAAATGTTTCCATCAAAGCGGGACGTGAGAAGGAAGGCTCCTCCAAAACAAAGCTATATACAAAAATGGATGATATTGTCTCCGCGGCACCGGTTTGCCCGGATAGTACCTTCGCGGAGGCGCAAGCGTTGGAGGAAGCGAAGCGCTGCATACAATGCGAGTGTATGGAATGCGTAAAAAAGTGCAGCTTTCTGCAGCGGCACAAAGCATATCCCCGGCGATATGTCAGAGAGGTCTACAACAACCTTTCAATCGCGATGGGCTCGCATCCCGCCAACAAAATGATAAACGCCTGCGCCTTATGCTCTCAATGCGAAGCGGTTTGTCCAAACGGCTTAAACATGAAAAACATATTTCTTGCCGCGCGGCGGAGAATGGTGCAAACCGGAAAGATGCCTGCTTCCGCTCACGAATTCGCTTTGCTGGACATGCAATACAGCATGTCGGAGGAATTTTTTTTGGCTGGAACAGATAAGCCGGAGGCCGGCTGTGAGTACCTGTTCTTCCCCGGCTGCCAGCTTTCGGCGTCAGAGCCGGAGCTTGTGCGGGATATTTATAATGATTTGCGCGTTCGCTTAAGCGGCGGGCTTGGAATAATGCTCAGCTGCTGCGGCATTTTAGCCTACTGGGCAGGGGATACCGCGCAGTTTGAGGAAGTCTTGGATAAAATCAGGCGGGAATGGCATAAGCTTGGAGAACCAAGGATTATTGCAGCTTGTCCCTCATGCCTTAAAACACTGGGTGATTTAGCCGGGATGCCTGCTATAGGTATCTGGGATGTGCTTTCGGAAATCGGCTTTCCTAAGGCTTTACCGGATGCGTACACCGGTCGAAATATGCTTATACACCACGCCTGTAGCGCGCGGTATGACGACTCTATCCAAAACGGAATAATTTCACTGGCTGACAGCCTTGGTTACAAGCTTGATATGCAGGAGCAGAAAAACCAAAGTCCTTGCTGCGGATATGGAGGATTAATCCCGTTTGCAGACCCCGAAGCGGCCGATAACATAAGCGCTTCCAAAATCGACACTATGCGAAAATCCGGCGAGGAGAAGCCGATTCTCACGTATTGCGTCAACTGCCGTGATAGGTATATCAGGCAAGGGGCCGACGCTTATCATTTGCTGGAGCTTGTTTATGGAGGCGAAAATCTCAACCGTCGTTACCCAAAGTGGTCTGAGCGTCAGGAAAACCGAGCCGAATTAAGGCGTGCGTTACTGAGGGAAGTATTTAATGAGGATATTGAAGTGAACACTGACATAGAGCTATATTTCAAAGACGGCCTTGAAGAAAAACTGGAAACCTGCAAAATACTCAAAAGCGATATCAGAAGAACAATAGAAAACGCGGAAAAAACCGGCAGAAAGTTCAAGAGCCCTGCAAACGGACATTTTACGGCTTCAAACAGGCCGGGTAATGTGACATTCTGGGTTGAATACAAGCCCGGAGATGATGGATATTTTGTGTTCAACGTATACAGTCACCGTATGTCGGCGGAAATGTCTTTCAAATCCGGAACGGAGGCGCAGGCGGATAATGAGCGGAAATAAAATATATAATACGGAAATAGACAGCTATGAGGCGCTAATCTGCGCAAGATGTGACGAGGCCCTTCTTATATCACCTGTAAATCTTAGCTATCTCGGACACGGATTCCCGGTTGAGCTGCCCTGCTGCCCTAAATGCGGGATGATATTTATACCGGAAGAGCTTGCTGTCGGAAAAATACTGCATGTGGAAAAATCGTTGGAGGATAAATAAGGGGCGTTCAGTGTGAATGAGCTTAACAGGAGAATTCTTGAACTTATTGGGCATGGCTTCCACTGCAGCCAAATAATGCTTCTGCTCTCTCATGAAATGCGCGGGGTTGAAAATCCGGAGCTCATACGTGCGCTGGGAGGGCTTGGTGGCGGCATGTTCTGCCGGAAGAACTGCGGCACCTTAACCGGCGGAAGCTGTCTTTTGAGCAGCTTCGGAGCAAGAGGAAGCATCGGAGATGAACCGAAGCTGCCATATAGGAAAATGGCAATTTCATTAGTCGAGTGGTTTCAGAATGAGTTTGGAAGTATTACATGCGAGGATTTAGTTGAATTTGAAAAAGAGAAGATACTGGAAAAATGTCCGGAAATTATGGAAAAGACGTTTATAAAATGTATGGACATGCTAACGGAGGCAGGCGTTGATGTAAATGATTGAAAAAACTGTAAGTGTATGTCC
>Ga0153949_1000733_pt1 | contig 11598 bp, 10 predicted proteins | sample TSNJ033MetaG_FD_104705 | JGI IMG/M metagenome (GOLD analysis project Ga0153949, IMG submission 104705) | Attine ant fungus gardens microbial communities from New Jersey, USA - TSNJ033 MetaG | ecosystem: Host-associated > Fungi > Mycelium > Unclassified | place: USA: New Jersey, Wharton State... | reverse complement strand
CCGGTATCCGCATCCAATGTGATCAGATACCGGGTACGTCTGAGCGTATCTTCATTGCCCGCAAACCGGTCCAACGGTACAGCCTGCCCTTTAATATACCGGATAAGTTGGGTGATGGCTCCCCTTTTCCGTTCCCAGCCGGAAAATACCTTTGAGGCTTTATTGAAGCTCCGTTTCCGCACAAAGAGGTAAAAACGCTCACCATATTGGTTATTGAGGTCATGGACTACCTCTTCGGCATTATCCAGCATGAGCTTGTCCTGAGGTGTGGTAGGATACTCTGATTCCTTATAGTCCGCTAAAAGAATAAAGCCAATATTATTGTCCTGATTCTTAAAATATAAATCTTCCAGTCTTGCCTTTAATTTTTCGCTTTCATCGGTGAGGGGTAGGAGTGAAGTAACGGCAATTAAGGTGTACGCATCATCCGGTACACCATTTTTCAACTCTAACTTAGGGATAGTTGCACAATTGGTCCTACGCATCGTATGGTGCTCATGAAGTGGACGCAGGATTTCATACAGGGCAAAATAAAGCAAAGGCAAAATATAAAAATTACGGACAAAACAACATACTATAATTGACCACAATGCGGGCATCACAACGTTCAATGACAATAATCCGTTGCCTCTTGCCCTGGCTATTTCCGGCCGGACATCCATAGAAAAGATGTAATGTCCAATATGGCGCTCCAATAGGCTTTTCCCTTCATTCGCCTTTTTTAAAAACGCCTCAATCAGGTCCTCCTCAGCAACATGTTTCTGCCTGGATATTTCAGATATTTTGTGCCTGTAGAGGTTTTTGCTGTCATTGTCCATCTGAAGATAAATGCCGGCGGGATCTTGTATCAATATTTTTTCAATATAACTCAAGTTTTCAAGAATTTCCTCAAAATCTACATCCGACAAGGTCCGCAATCCGGTTACTCCGTAGGCAATATACTCTATAGCCTGTTGACTTACATCCCGATCCATACAGGCGTGGTAACAAATATCCACAAAGGACGCCTTCAACGCTGTTTCCAAAAAACCTAATTCAACCGTTGAAAATATATACTCCTGTTGCATTTCTTCAATAAAAAATAGGATGTTTTTATGTGTAAGTGAAATCATTTTTTTAGTGAAGAATCGGCTAATATATTCATAAATGGTGGGTAGGCCGTTATTTTTAACGCAAGGCAAGATGATCCTAGCAGTCACCGACTTGATTACCTGTTTGGCCGCGGCCTCAATCAGATAATAGTTGTCGCACAGCCATTCCTCCACGCCGCTGACGCTGTTTTTAAGACTTGCCTTACGGTATCTGGCACGAATTTTTTTTAATTTGCCGTACATATTCCATTTCAGGCTGACCGGTCTTTTGAGAATGCTCTCAAAGATAATTACCTCTTCCCTTTCCTTTTGCTGGGCAGTATTTTTTCCCTGATCGCTCATAGCCGTCACCTCTAAGCCATACTTTTTCAATCTATCACGCTATCACGGGGCTTATCCAATTTATTTTGAAAAATGTCACTGGATAGTCAAACTTATTGTTACCTGCCAAGGCCTTACTCATTCAACAGAATATTTCTGGGCAAAATGGAAAATGCAAAATATATCTTTATAGGTGATTTTTTGTTGCATCCTGTCATGTTTATATCAAAGAGCTTTAAATCATGGTATAATTGCCCTAACACCCATAGAGACAAGGAGGATTGACATTTTGAGTATATTGACAGCTGTGGGCCTGACAAAACATTATGGGCGTAAGTGCGGCTTGCATAATCTTGATCTCCAGGTGGAGGATGGAGAAATTTTTGGATTGGTAGGCCCAAAAGGAGCGGGGAAGACAACTTTTATAAACTTAATGATGGATTTTATTGCTCCTACGAAAGGTATCGTTACACTGTTTGATATGGATTGCCAGAACGAAAGCAGAGAAATCAAGAAATATTTGGGTTATGTTCCTGAGGGATCTTTTTATCCATCCATGCGGGTATACCGTTTGCTTAAATATGCTGCAAATTTCTATGATGATGTAAATGAATCCTATATAGATAACTTGTGCGGCCAATTTCGGGTGGATGTGCATAAGCGGGTTTGTGACCTTTCCTATGGAGGTCTAAAACGCCTCGCTATCGTCAAGGCGTTAATGCATAAACCTAAAATGATAATATTGGACGAGCCCACTTTGGGCTTGGATCCCATCATGCGCGAACAATTGCTGGAGGCTTTGCGGTATGAGCAAGCCACTGGAGCTACTGTTTTCTTTGCCGCTTCACAGCTTTATGCGATGAACGAAATCTGTACGGCTGTAGGTGTTCTACAGGATGGTCAATTGACCGATCAAAAGAGCATTGGCAAACCTGCCGAGCATCGGGAGAAAATTGTTAAAATTAGGGTAGATGGGGACATTACGGAACTAATCATGTCCTTGGGAGCAAAGGAATATATGAAAAAGGACGGCGTAGTTAGCTTTCTCTACAACAGTGACCTTAACCGCTTATTAAAAGGGTTGTCAAAGTTTGATGTTGAGGATATTTATGTCGAGGATATTCCTCTGGAGCGCACGCTTAATTACTACCTCCACGAGGAAGAGGAGGTGCTGGCATGAACCTGGTGCTTCGTGAGTTTCGCCGCAATATAAAAGGCTTATTAGGCGTCACTTTGATTGGCTGTTTGCTCATATCTTTATTGGCTGGGCTGTCTGCGTTTCTTTCCCAGCCCCAACGGGAAATAATTTATAACCTCCTTGGGCGGCTCCCCTCACAGATTCGAGAGCTCTACCATATACAGCAGATTGAAAATACAGAACATTTAATGGCGTTTATTTATCAATTGATTATCCCTCTCGGGTGTGTTTGGGCAATTTATACCTCTATAAAAATGATTTCCTTTGAAGAAAAGGAAGGCGCGATTTCCTTTCTCTATTCCCTTCCTATTTCCCGGCAAGGGATACTTTGTTACAAAGTCCTTTCATCGATTTTCCAGTATTTATTTTTCGTCCTTCTCACTGGATTAACAGCTTTTTTATGGTTTATTCCACTGGAGGGCAATGGATTTATTCCACTTTCCGCAGCATATTCTGTAATGATGTTAGCTGGAGGGACATTAATGGAGGGTGCCATATATCTCTTTGTGGGACTACTTTACGCTATGAAGCCAAATGCTGTAAAACGTCCTTTTCTGTCCGGTCTAACACTGTATATCACCTCTTATGCTATTGGAATTGCCGCGCAAACGGTGCAGCGGCTTGAAATACTTCGATATCTTTCACCCTACACGTATGCAGTCCCATGGAAGGTGTTACAGCAAGGTATTGCACCCATTGAATTTGCTTTAAGTTTCGCCATTATCTTTATGTGCATTGGCTTGGCGCTGTTTATTTACCGGCGAAAGAAATTAGTTTTATAAATGATAAAGGTCTGGATAAAAGTAAATCCCATAATATTTTTATCCAGACTTTTTTATTTTCTCATAAACCGAACGACTATTCCTGAGGGGTTGACTTTCACGCCTTTACATCTCAGTCATATTATAGAATAAATGGAAAACGATATCCATTGGCGAATCGTTGAGTGAATTTCCCTGCGGTAGATTAGTTTACCTTTCATACCCAAGTTAAATAGAATCATTGTTTCGTCAAATTCTGAAATATTCCACCGCATGATGTAAAGGAGACATATATTATGCAGCAGCTTAATCAACGGGACTGGCAAACCAATTTGCCAAGGAATTACGAAGTAGAATCCAGTTATGAGCAAAGCGATACATATCTACAGGCGAATGAATGGGAAGAACAAGTAGCGTTTGATCCAAATATTGCGGCCAACTCCTTTTATGCAGACGTTTCCTCCCCCAACCCTTCCTCCATTCCAAACACTGTTTTCCAACCCTCGGTCCCTCTGCCGGAGTCAATCACTCAGTCGACTTATATGCAGGGATATCTATTCAATCAAATTGGCAAGTTGATGCGGGTCGAATTTTTGATAGGAAATTCTCTCAATGACCGGGTAGGCATCTTAGAAGAAGTGGGTGCAAGCTATATTGTACTTCGGTCGCTTGATCGTCGTAGCACCATTATGTGTGACTTGGATGCCATTAAATTTGTGACTACCATAGATAAACAAGCGGCACAGGAATGGCTGGCTACATTTTAAAGAGTAGTAGTGGCATGCAATAATAAAAGCGCCTGCAGGTCAGGCGCTTTTATTATCTTGAGGAAATTAGGTGTTATCGCTTCGTAGCAGCCGTACCTGAAATTCCCATAAAATAAAAAATACAATGGCAAACTTCTACAAAGATATAATAGATATCTGTGCGTTACACGCATTGTTTTTCGTATAGGTATTTGCTAGAATAAATAAAAAAGGAGGCTAAATTATGGAAAAACGCTATTTACAGCTCTATTCCCTGGGGGAGAGCTTGCAAAAGGATTTCGTGGGCAGCCTTGAAAAAGTCGCTAATATGGGATATACCGGCGTTGAATTTGCCGGTGGGTATTACGGAGATATGACCGCCACTGATCTGAAGGCCAAATTGGCTGAGCTTGGCCTTGAACCGATTAGCTCCCACATTATGCTGGAGATGATACCCGGTCAAATTGATTACGCTGTGGAGCTGGGCTTGAAATACTTGATTGTGCCCGCCGCCATCTTCGGCACGGAAGTGGAAGCCAAAGATTTGGCCGAAAAGCTCAATGAGGTGGGTAGGCTCTGCAAAGAAAAAGGCGTCAAGCTGGGATACCACAACCACCGTCACGAATTTATGCCCAGCGAGGACGGCACCTTGTTGGAAACCTTGCTGAAATACACCGATCCTGACCTAGTTTGTTTCCAGCTAGATGTGGGCTGGGCTACTTGCAGCGGTATCGACTGTCCTGAGTTTATCAAGAAATATGCCGGGCGTATTTGCATGATCCACGTAAAGGAGTGCAGCACGGTTGCAGGTCCTGAACCTATGATGGATTTCTTCTCCTTCCCCAGGGATGAAAAGGGAATGCCCGTTATCCCCAAAGAACTTCTGGAGAAAATGGCTGAGGAAAATAAATGGAATGTTCCCAGCGGCGAGGGCATTATCGACTGGAAAGCTGTCAAAGAGGCTGCCGACGCTCAAGGCGCTGAGGCATACATCATTGAGCGGGAATACTGTTATGGCGACAATATTTTTGACTGCGTTGAGGCCGATTGCAATTATTTAAAATCCCTGTAATTGTATTCAAAAAGCTTCTCTTTTTCACAAGGAGAAGCTTTTTGTGCACCTAACTCTTTTTTATGCCATGAGTCAACTGAAAAGGCATGGTTCAATAAATAATGACGTTCCGCTTACGCTATTTCTTCTCTGGATCATCTCATTCATGGGTTTGTTATGCCAAAATGTCCTAAAGGGTTTGTTTTCTTGCGGATGTTTTGATATAATAATGGGAAGAATTGGGGGTAACATATGACAATCTATTTAGTGAATCTTGCGGTTATTTTAGTACTGGGTGCCATCTCATATTTTAAGTTTCCTAATAGCCGCTCGATAAAAATTGGATATCTTCTCATTTGTAGCGCATGTCTTATTTTCATCGGCGGCTGGCGTTACGGAATCGGTTTTGATTACTATCAGTATTTAACTATATTTGAGGACATTTGCAGCAAATCCTGGAGCGAATTGGGGTCTGCTTATGGAGAAATGGGCTTCAAAATTTTCGCGAAGCTACTCAGCCTGTTTACTCAAGACGGGCAGATGCTTTATGTGGCTACCAATGTGATGATGGTTGGAATTGTGATGGTTTTGATCTACCGATATTCCTCTATACCCTTTATCAGCGTATTCCTATTCGTGGTCCTCAAGTTCTTCTACACCGGAATGAATTTGGTGCGCTACGCCATGGCCATCATTATATGCTTGGCGGCTTATACGTTTCTGCGCCGCTCTACTATGGACTATACCAAGGAGAACAGGACGCCAAAAGCCATACTCAAGGACCTGCTTACCCACTTTCTCCCTTATGCCATAATCATTTTAATTGCGACAAGCTTCCATAAATCCGCATTAATCATGTTGCCGGTGTATTTTATTGTAAAGCTTCCCCTGAATAAGATTACAGGCAGTATATATGGGGCTTTGGGTGTGGTTGCCTTACTGTTGTTATCTCCTGTGGTGCAGTTTTTTTCCGAGCAATTGTTTGACAGCTTTTACTCGGGTGACAATCGCTATACCCGTCCCGGAGGCGTGGGATATGTATTTATCCCCGCGATTATTCTGACGTTGGTCTGTCTCTTTAAAAAGAAGCTTCTTAAGCGGGATCCCTCTCATATTGTGCTTATCAATATGTCTCTCTACTCCGCCATTGTCTTTTTCCTGGCCGCCTTCGGCGCCTTTGTCATGACGCGGGTGGCCTCCTTCTTCTATGTTTTTTCCATTTTCTTAGTGCCTGAGCTATTAACATGCCTGCGGCCGGCTCAGCAGGATTTGGAACGTATGGCCGAAATTAAACGGGAAATGAAAGGCGCGAACCGAAATCAGAAGAATAAGCTGGCAAAAGAAAATGCGGAGTTATCTACAAAAACCAAGGATTACCGCACATATTACGCTTTTGGCTTAGGCTTTTCCATTGTGCTGGGCTTTTTGCTTCAGATGCAGCAGGCCGCTGCGGGGGATCATGAAGTGTTCCCCTATATGTCGGTTATTCCACAGGTGAATACCATTAATCAATTGAATTTCAATAATGACCGGGAAAAGAAAAAAGACATGCTGCTATTGAGCAATACAGTGGACCGGTATATGTGGGAAGCTTCGGACGAGGATTACATCCTCTTTATGGTATTCCGGGGGGATGGGACACAGTACCTTCGGCAATGGAATATGGCCCGGTTTGAACAGTTGGGACTCACGGCAGGCCTGATTGGCAAGTGCAATTGGAGCTATGTCGCGGCTGTCAATGGCGGACAAGCCGTCTACGAGGAATTGTCCCAGGGATTGATTGAGGTCACGTTGGAAATTGAAGGTCTGGCGGTACGGCTTATTAGTGCAGGCTTAGATGTGGGTGACACCTGTTCCATCATGATTAACGGAACGGAATACGCCATGAATGGCTTTGGCACTAATCTTGTGGTTTATGACAAGGTATTGGAAACGGTTGTGGACAGTGTCAGTTTCCTGCCAGAATTCACAAGATATGACTCCAGTTATATTAACAGAGGGGAATAGCCATGCTTAACTGGATCAAGTCAATGTTTAAAAAATACAGGGAATTAATTGCGTACGCCTTTTTTGGCGTATTAACCACGTTAGTGGATGCGGGCACTTTTACCCTGCTGGGGTTATTGGTTTTTAAAGAGCGCTATGTAGAGATCAATAATATGATCTCCCAAATCGTCGCCATCTTATTTGCTTATTTTACTAACCGGAAATGGGTTTTCCTGAGCAAAGCGCTCACTAAAAAAGATGTTGCCGTTGAATTCTTTTCCTTCATACAGGCTAGGGTATTTACCCTTCTATTGAGTTTGGGCATGGTATCCCTGTTTGTCCGTGTTTTTAATTTCGACCAATTTATTGTAAAGTACGTCAGTACCGTTGTCGTCATCATCCTCAATTATATCCTCAGCAAGCTTTATGTATTCCGCGAGCGGAAGCCTAAAAATAAAGAAAACGCAATGTGAGGTGTATTGTAATGCTGGAAATTCCTGAAAGTTATTCCATATCAAAGCAGCTTAATGAGGCTGTGGCAGGTAAAACCATCCGAAAAGCGATTGCTAACGCTTCTCCCCACGGCTTTGCCTGGTATTTTGGCGACCCGGCAAGCTATAATGTTCTTTTAGTAAATGAAACCATCAATAAGGTTATCGCTGTCGCCGGCCAGGTTGAATTTCATGCCGGTGTTAAACGTATTTTGCTTGGCGACGGCGTCAATATCCGGTATATCCCTCCCGGGGGAGCCATACCAAAGAAACATCAGCTTTATCTTGAATTTACAGACAACTCTGCATTGACTTGCACAGTTCAAATGTACGGCGGTATTTGGGCTTTTGTGGATGGGGAAAACGACAACCCTTATTACAAAGTCGCGTTGGAAGCCCCCTCTCCATTATCGGATGCATTCGATGAAGAGTATTTTAACACTCTCTTTGACGCCACGAAAAAATCACTGAGCGTCAAGGCCTTTCTGGCTACGGAACAGCGCATCCCCGGCTTAGGCAACGGTGTATTACAGGACATCTTGTTTAACGCCAGACTAAACCCCAAAACTAAACTGGAAACCCTTGATGAAAAGCAGGTTCACTCGCTGTTTCTTAGTCTGAAAAACACCATTAAAAATATGGCTGACTTGGGTGGCCGCGATATTGAAAAAGACCTATATGGTAAACCTGGTGGTTATAAGACCATACTTTCCAAGAAGACCTTAGCCGATCCTTGCCCTGTTTGTTATGGCGCGATTGTGCGGCAGGCATATCTTGGAGGCAATGTCTACTTCTGCCCTACCTGCCAACCGCTTCCTGAAAAAAGGTAAGCCATATCTTTGTTGGGGAAATATTAAGAAGATATGATATACGTGCGGAACCAATTATCCCGGTAACAGCCGGACCTTTGTAGATAACTGGGATAATCTGAACATCGAGCCCATAGTATAATTTTCTATAATGGAGGGAACCAACTGTATGCAACTACATACAAAACTTCGCCCACCGGAGAACCGGGGCGTGGACAGCATTCTGGAAATATTTCATATAGATACAGGAAACCGGGAGGTGCTTGCCGAATTTGATACCGTCATTGAGGCGCCCAATTGGAGCAAGGACGGTAAATCTTTAATCTACAACAACAACGGTGGCATATTTGCTTTTGATTTAGAGACAGGTGTCAGCCGGCAAATCAATACTGGCATAGCAGTCAGGTGTAACAACGACCATGTGCTTTCTCCTGACGGAAAATCTATAGCTGTCAGCCACCATGCCCAGGAAGATGGGCAGTCTAGGATTTACACCCTTCCCCTGACAGGAGGAACCCCAACATTGATCACCCCCCTCGCCCCCAGTTATCTACACGGCTGGTCACCTGATGGAGAAACCCTGTCCTATTGCGCTGAGCGCAATGGACAGTATGACATCTATACCATTCCCGCATGTGGTGGGGTGGAGAAACAGCTGACCGATCTCCCTGGATTAGATGATGGCCCTGAGTTCTCCCCATGTGGCCGCTATATCTGGTTTAACTCCACCCGCACCGGATTGATGCAGCTTTGGCGGATGGCGGTGGACGGAACAAACCCCACTCAAATGACCTTTGACGAGGCGAACAGTTGGTTCCCTCATATTTCTCCTGACGGCTCCATGGTGGTATATATCACTTACCGCAAAGGGGATGTATCGCCTGGTGACCATCCCCCCAATAAGCAAGTGGAACTGCGAATGATTTCCAGCAGTGGTAGTGGTGGGGATTACCGGGTGTTGACGGAATTGTTTGGCGGCCAAGGCAGCATAAATGTAAACTCCTGGGCGCCCGACAGCCGCCGTTTTGCCTTTGTTTCCTATAGTCTCCATTAAAATAGGCTGCTTGTTAAAGCTATAAGAGAGGATGGTTTTGATATGATTTTGAAACCCTTCGGGAAAACAGGTAAATTGCAGGAGACTCATCAAGCCCTTTCGTGAAGGGATACCTTAATAGAACAATCAAAAAGCAGAACAATTATTCCGTATTTTCGTAGAAAAAGTAGACATGTAATACTAATCTTCGTATAAATCCTCGATAAACAAAATTTCTGTTGCGGCCTAATCCACGTGGTTTTAAGAAATTTTATTTATACGTTGATTGAAGATTAGTATAAGAAACATGTCTACTTTTATATTACCCTCTTTTGGGTAACCGGATTCAATAACAAAACATATTCACTATAAAGGTATGCTGATTATTGTCGCCGCCACTTCCGGCTGCTCAATCTTGGGAAATTCTATGGCTAAAATGTCATAAACAAATTTGGTCACATAGCCTTGCTGCCACAATTCACGCATACGGCTTTCACCACATTGATAGGCCATCAGCGCCTGCTCTACCGTATATTTTTCCAGCATCATGGACAGCATCAATACACCGCTGCTGACATTGTCATAGGGGTTATTCACATCAAGCCCCTTTTCCATCAGCCAACCCCAGTTACATTGATTGATCTGCATTAAACCTCTGTCATGGGTACCATTTGTATTCACATTATCACGCACATCCGGAATAAAACGGCTCTCATGCCACATAATGGCCAAAACCAAATCCGGGTCAACGCCGTTCTCTCGGCAGATCTCCACCGTATGCCTTTGAAGGTCAATGGATAAGTCGATATCATATGGCTGAAATACTATTGATTGCGTAAGTGTACTTCGAATTAAGCTGCCTTGAATTTCATTTTCTGAGGGTAAAGAAGAATTATCCTTTTCGTCCTCATCAGGTTCTGCCGCCGGCCGGACAGTGTTGAGTGCAATTGCCGATACCGCATTGGCATTCCATGGCTTGTCCCATTGTTGAGAAAATAGAAGCATGATTCCCAAGACAAGACAAGACAAAAACGTATATGAGCATACCAAAAAGATGATATTCCTTTTATTCATTTTGATCCTCCGAATTTTAATCCCTTTAGCAAATTGGCACATTACAGGTTATGCGCCTGCTTATTATTTCGTTCCATTTGCTTCTAGAAAAGGAGGTGATAAGGGATATGATTCTTTTGCATATTCCAATTTATTATGCGCGTCTTTAGGCAGCTTTAATCATTGCGTTCCAAATTTATCCAATTTCTCCCTATAGAAAAGCGGTTTTCAAATAAAAACCGCTTTTCTATTATCTACAGAATCGTTTCAGTTACGCATTTTTCTGAACCATTTTATAACTACTTTATCCCACTTCCAATATGGATATATAACTTGAGGAAATTCCCGTTTCCGAGACAATAATATCTTTAATTTGGGCGGCTTCACTGGCTAACAATCCACTGGTCTTAACAATAAGCTTAGCTTTGCCCTCATCAATAAACGCCATACAGTCCTCAAAGCCCTTTGCCTTTACCAATGTTTCGATATTGGTTTCCATATCTATGGCGGTGGCGATCTCTGCGGCCGCAGTCAGTGCGCTATTTTTTTCATCATCGGTTATATCCACACTTTCCAGAAGCGTTTGTAGAGTCTCAATGGCAGAATCCCTACTCTGCTGGCGGTTAAGGCGAGCTTCCATAAAATAATCACTGGTGTACCCACTATTTTCCTGATTGACCGCATCCTTAGCCTCATCATCTACTACGGCCGTTACAAATTGGGTGTCTCCATAATTCTTTTCACTGCTGCCGTTCTCCATATTACCGGAGTCACTGGAATTTGCGTTTGCCGCCGCATCCAGTACCTTATCGCTGGTCTCCGCATTAAGGTTAAAGGTGGAGTGCAGATAGATGGCAACCCCCAAGGCCAAAACTAGCGTAGACATTAAAATTTGCCGCTTTCCAAATACCATAACTCAATTGCCTCCTATGTATTTTTTGCATTTATATTCAGCCAGTGCATTAGAGCAGCTTACAGAACAGATAGAGAAATAAATGAAAAATGATATATAAAGCCTTTACCCTTTTTCTTTTTCCCTACCAACACCACTTTAGGAT
>Ga0153949_1000730_pt1 | contig 11606 bp, 9 predicted proteins | sample TSNJ033MetaG_FD_104705 | JGI IMG/M metagenome (GOLD analysis project Ga0153949, IMG submission 104705) | Attine ant fungus gardens microbial communities from New Jersey, USA - TSNJ033 MetaG | ecosystem: Host-associated > Fungi > Mycelium > Unclassified | place: USA: New Jersey, Wharton State... | reverse complement strand
GTCGTATTGATAGGGCACTGTCCACTTGCCGGTCCACTGTGACATAGCCGAACAAAAGAACATTATGGTATGAGACTAGTTCATTCGCTCGTGGGGAGCAATTGGATATCATACTTACACGCCCAATTCCCCGCACCTGTATTAACATTTCAGCCAACTCCTCGTCATTAGCGGACAGTATCTTCTCTGTTGACAAGCGACCGTCCGCAAATCGCTGAGCCAAATCTTGAACTACAAAAATATAGACATGCTCATTCAAGTAAAATTTGACGCACTGTATTCTGCTTTACGCATGCTCAATCCAGCTGTTCTTAGAATAGATGTCTCTGTTGCCGCCACTTGAACAGGAGTTGGGAACGAATCCGCCCTTTGTGATGATGATGATGATAAGATCCGCCTGCGTCGAAAAGAATTCTTTGAAGTAACGTACGCGACTTGTCCCGGTTTCTCAGGAAGTGTTGGATCATATAACCGTTTGAATTTGTGGGTAATTGACTTAGCAGCCATCCACGATATTTGCTGTCCTCTGAATTGACAAGCATTATAAGAGTTTTTTTATGTTTCATCGAAGAAGGTAAATACATACAAGATTGAAGTTGATAGTGCTCTATCATTTGACCATGAGTACAAGATGGGAGATCTTCTTAGTGCAGCACCAACCTGAAAGGATGGAACTGTTCCAGATTCTCATAAGGTTTGCATGGCATCCTATCGAATATGTCCTCAAAACGATGGTCTACCCTGATCAAATGCTCCTTGGCTTTTTCAAGGGAAAATGTTAATGTGGCAGGCACAAGCGCATCTGCATCGTCCTTGGGCATCAGCGCGGCCACCGCAGGGAGAGGCTGAGTAGGGGTCATAGTTGGTGCTTGGATACCAGATGCCCCCTTGCGAGCTCTCTTCCTCACACTGCCATCAGGCTTTTCAGACCGTTCTTCGACAGCTTTCCTCTTCACGGCCGCCACTGGAGCATCGTATCCTTTGCTGTTGCCTGAAGAAGACTTTCCTAGTATTTTGGTAGCTAGTCTTGCTGAACTACGTATTGTAGGCATCATGAGTTGGCAACAGTCATACAAGACCGTGCGTAGAGAAAGAGGATTCCTTTGACGCCCAATACAATGCAACTTGGCTTTGTCATGTAATGCTCTAACCATATTTAGTTCATGAACTCTCGCGATCCAGTGAGGGCACATGTTTAAAACAAAGTCTCGGTCTCCCCTCGGACAGCGTCGGTCTCCCCTCGGACAGAGTCAGTCACCCCTCGGACACATGGATTATTTTTTACCCGACCCACCACGGAAGTGTCACCCCATACATAGCAGTCACGTCATCCGATCTGATTTCTCAAAAAGTTGGGTCTGTTCCACAATCCACCTAGCATGGTTATAATGATCGGCCTTCAACCCACATCAATGTCTATCAATCGGTGACTTTCCGGTCGTTTTGAACAGGGTGGATTATGTTTTTCCAAATGAGACGTCTATCATGATCCAATCAAACTTCAGTTCAGACAGTGTAAATTACATCTAGGACCATCCCTAGTATCAGTATTTCGGTGATTTCCTTTAATGTGATACATTGTCGGAAGAAACCCTTGCTAGATACATCTGGAGAGTGATCATACTTGTTTGACGTTGCTCAAATTTGATGCCTGAGCAACCACCCGTAGAACGTGCTTATGTGATTTCATCGGAGTCTACATCGTAACTGATCATCCAGTCAATCACAATCGTTGCTCGGCTATCAGAGAGCTCATCAAGAGAACAAGGAGTCCACCCACCATTCCATGTGGAGAAGCACGATACTTGCAAGTTATTCTATCCTATCCAATTTATGGTAGAAAAAGCAGTGGACTATGAGATATCTTTCCAAAACCTGCATTAGCTTGTGAATGGAAGAAGAGCTTGCTTGAGAAATGTCTGAAGAAACAGGATGTGTGCGCTTTTCTCTAAAAACAAAATAAGCCTACTACCCAGGGTCACACACAGCCACCTCCTGAGATTTCGGTCACTTTTCGAAAACTTGCCAGAGAGAACAAAGGAAAGAAGCAGGGTAAGATGTGATTTTGGCCATGTGATATTTAGTGGATTCGAGAGAGGATCTAAACGAGCAATCAGCGATGGACAACTGTGATCAAGATAATCAGTTTTTATCAGTCTACTGCGTAGGGTCACATATTGCCATCAAGGCCGCAGCCAAAGCTAACTCCTATTGACAGCTTGCCACTAGTATGTTGAGCCATATTCACTGAATGGGCCAACCTCGGTTAACCTCGCCACGCACCATAAGATGGTGGCGCTCCATCGTTTGACCACTGATAAAGCACGCAACCGGGCGTCATTTTTTATACTTTAACTGATTCATCATGATTCATCTCCGTTGCTGTGAATAAGAGCCGGCCCTGAGATCCACCCTCCGTAGTCACGGGACGAGGCTTTATAAGTACTGTCACCTATCACCAAGGCTAGTTAGAAGTATGTCTGGTCGTGAGTCATTTCATTCCCCTAACACTTTTGCCATTCAGTTCAATACATTACTTCAGGATACATTGTCATGTTTAAGGACTCGGCTTCGGAGGCTCAGATTGAACAATACAAGCAACGGCTTCAAGCTGAAGGTAAGCATCTCTCTCTTAGTTTCAGCTTTTCAACGATTAGAGACACTCTGATCGTTCATGCTAGGAGGAAGCATCTATGCAAACTACGATTCCTTACTCAAAGTGAGTCGATCAATATCTATTCATTCAGTTGATGAAACTTCGTTCAGGGTTTCTCGGCCAATATTCCAGATCAATTTGTTTCATCTTTTGCTCAGGATGACTTGGTCGATTACATTGGTGAGCAACACAAACTCTTTCCACGAACCAAATCATGAATTTGCCTTTAGAACCCGATGGAATTGTAACAACTCAAACAGAGAAATAAGGGAAAATAAGCATTGGACAGTAAACGAGAATGTTTCGTAACGTAATTGTCAATGATCAATTTAGGGAATTATCCAAGGTTTGAGGGGTATACGGACTTGATATCTTGAAGGTGGCTCCTGTAACGCCAGCTACAGTTACTGTATCGGAGACGAAAATCGCTGGAACGGGTGCGATGAATGGCTAGGTATAGGCTTCTACACGGTCACTGGATGTGGCTTTAGTTCCTGCCCCCTGTCTGGGAAGCCAGCCAACTCATCCTTGCCCTCCGGGGAGTTTGATGTCAACACGGGTGGATCTGGGAAGTCCCATGGACGAGGAACCTAGAAGAACAACGTCACAAATACAGACCAGTGAGCTAGACATGAAGGAATTTATACCAGAGCGGCGGGCATGATCCTGAGATTAGTGAACATTCAGCCTTAAATTGACGGGTGCCAAGCTAGCCTCACCAAGTTGCGGCACATACAACCCCTTTTCCTCGGTTCTGCTTTTGAATTTGATCGAACTCGGAGTCGGCAAATTGCGCAATGTACCGGATAAAAGGAAGTATCTCCCGGATCCCATTATTCATGAGCGAGAGGGCAGCAAGGAAGTTCATGACAGCACCAGAAATCGAGTGTACACTCTGGAGTAGATTTTCAGATGCCTGATCAAAGAGAATGGTAGAATTACGAGAGACTGACTGCAAGAAAAGCAAGAGATGGAAGCGGCAATACCAATTCAAAGCCCCACCAGTCTTCAGAGTGATCAGCTGAGAGTCATAATTAAACTGTAATGTGGTCACGCACAGGTAAGAACCGACATTCGATCAGTTGGCGGAAAGACACCTGGAAACGTTGTTCAAAGACTCAGTGAAGCATTGGTGCATACACACACCTTTGTGATCTGGCAAGATATTTTCCCCAATCGCGAATCCTAAGGTCATTAACTCGGGAGTGATCTGCTCAAACCCGTTTATGATAGTCTCGGGTGTTGGAACTGCTCCTGCCAGAATGCCAGGGCCATCGCCGGGTTGCCCGAGTCCAAAGTCAGGAGAATTTATAAAGTCAATGATATGAACTTCATTAATGAATTTCCAGAGTCTTTCTACGGATAAATTGGTGGTAGCCAGAGAAAAGAAGTCCAGCTCAGTACTACTCCCTTCCGACTTATTGGAGAAATAGTGTCGGTGAGCTTCGGCGTCTGGATGTGGGAGACAAACGGCATGCATGGGCCGGACCATTACAGGTGCGTCTTTCTGGCCAAGTTCGGCAGTCACTGACGAGTGGTCACCTGAAGGTGAAAGAGTGCGGAGTTCAGCAATGATGGGATTGGCATATTTGGACTCGGCTAGATGGGACTTGACTTGAAGAAGCTGTGGCTGTGCCACTATTTTGGTGACCTTGGGCCTGATAGCAGTTGGTTGTCCGGTTATTAATCCACGAACAATGAGAGCATATTTCTTCGCTTTTCGCTTGGAAGGTGGTGTGAGCAACATCAGGTGCCGATATCGAGCCTGATTTTCCTTGAGGTCGGTAGATGCCGTTGTCCCACCAACCACAGTGTGAGTCAAAGGATCAGATTTGGAGACAGACGATGGAGGATTGAGAGGATCCACGAGCTCTGAGGGTGGTGGTTTGGAGAGTCGAGAACGAGTGCTCGGATGTACGGAGGGGGAATTTGACTGTGATTGTGAAGAGACTAATTGACCCATGAATGTGCGGTAGAAAGGAGTGGCAGGGAGTTTGCTATCAAGAAGGAACTATCTCCTTGGTATAAATCCATGCCTCAACAGCAGAACTGCAAGCATGCTAAGACCGGTAAGTAAAGAGCTTGCTGGCGACGCAAGAGAAAGATGAACTCAGTCCAAATTGAGGTTACTGTAAACACATTCCCGGCTCTTCGTTTACGGTCATGAGTCAGGTTTATTAATAGAGTATAGCCCTACCATACTCCCTATACCTCTCTCCAGCAGCAGGTGGCGGCAGCAGATAGGAGAATCACCTGTTTAGCACTGTAGAACGCATAGAGGGTGTTAGAAAAGCAGACAGGAGCTTAGAATCACACTTGAGCAGTAGTGGGACTTCGTAGTACTCAAGGAGTCCTATGTCACGTCACGTTATGCTCTGTGACATGCGTGTGACTATTGTGCATGATGCTTTATTGCAATAATGTAAGTATTGAGTTTATCCACCTTGATCACTTGCTGATTTCGCGGGTAATCTATGACACGTTGGTAATGTGACTTTCAACAGTAGATGTGTTCGTTCGCCAAATGACTGGCTGATAGGCACCATGTGGCTATGCTAACAACTTCGGATCAGCGCTTGCCGTAAGGCGAATTATTTCAAAGAATAACATCAGCACGGGCACTGGAAGTTCACACTCATACTATATGCATTAGTGAGCTTTCTTATGATTCGCCATGATCGCTTCAAGTACTTTCAAGAGAATTGTCAGGTAAAGGAAACATTTGTGTTGCGTAGTAGGAGGAAATGCTGACAGGGTGAACATTTTCGAGGAGGACCACACCAGTGCTATGGGCAATACCAATGGGTGAGTTCATGACCCGTTTGTGAATACATGTGTCAGTATAACTCAAAGCAGGTACTGGTGCGATTAGCATCCTATTTTTTGCCTTTCCATATGGACAGGGCTCACAGACCTTGACAATCCTCAGTCTCATATTTTATTTCCTGAATATCTTTCTTTTCCTTTTATTCAACATATCGACAATAGCACAACTCATGATAGAGCCCAAGGCATTCATTCGCTTGCTCAAGCATCCCAGCTATAGTCTCTTCTTCAGCTGCTACCCAATGGGGGCTACAACAATTCTCAGTGCTTCTGTCAATGTAGTTTACTATCATTACGGCGTCGGTGGGCAAGTCTTCATTTGTTTTCTGTGGATTTTATGGTGGATCAATGTTGCCATTTCATCAACGTGCTTCTGGGGAGGAGCTTATCTAATGTAAGCACTGAACAGTTTCCTTTTCTTTTCAACGTGTCCAGGGTCATTACTTGTTTCGTAGGATTACCCAACATTCGCATGCACTGTCCACTATGACGGCATCATGGATTCTTCCCGTCGTCACATTTGTGGTCGCATCTTCAACAGGTGCCGTGATTGCAGAACCTGTTAGGGAGTTCTCTGTTCACGCAGCGCTCGTTACCGTTATCGTTGCTGCGTTCATCCTCACTTTGGGATTATCATTGGCATCAATGATGCTTGCAACTTATGTTTTGAGACTGGTAGTCTATGGTTTCCCTCCAGGATCAAGTGTCTTCTCCGTCTTTCTTCCCCTCGGTGTTTCGGCCCAAGCATCATACTCTGTGTCGCTGATTGGGGCCGAACTCCAATCACTTCTTCCACTTCTCTCTTCCCATTCCCCTTTCTTTTCCCTTCGAATCTCTGGAGACGTCATTTACATGTTCTGCTCGGTTCTTTCGTTCATTCTCTGGTCATGGGCGGTCTTCTGGATCAGCTATGCCCTTCTTGGGTTCGTCCACGTCCTCAGACACACCAAACTCCGATTCAAGCTTACAGCTTGGGGCCTCGTCTTTCCGAACGTAAGTGTCTTGCCATTGATGTACCCGTTACTCTTCTCAAAATATTTGAAAGGGTGTCTTTGCCAATATCACCCTACATCTAGCAGATGTCTTTGATTCAGGATTTTTCCGAGTACTGGGAGCTATTCATTCAATTCTGACTCTCCTGTTGTGGTGCCACATCTCCTACAATTCTCTTCTCATGATCCCTTCTCTCATTCAAACCCCATTGACCGACATCGACGAAAAGAGTGGAACTGTCAATGGATCCTCTGAACAAACTCAGGGTTCGCCCCGAATATTCCAACCAAGAGTTATCTCACTTGATGATACACACGCAAATGGCTGTAACGATCCTGTGATTGATGAATCACTTGGTCGAAGGATTGTCGAGTAGAAAGCAGATAGTCGTTCTTGTATCTCGGTTTTGATCCTATTGTAAATTTTAGTCAAAATAGAATATGCCAAACAGTTCATACAGTCCATGTTTTGTTGTAATGTTTCAATGTCATAGTATAGACGATCTAGTATATACAGTAGATAACAAGCCTTGTAGCTTGCCCATCCAGCCCCCAGCACCATTGTACTTGTTTGCTATAGTCCCTTCAGCGTTAAAGTTTTTGCTCAAAAGGCACCTCTAATGAGTTAGCTCGATTAGGCCTGCAGGCACAGCCACTGGACATCCTGGTCTTTACCTCAATTACACATCGCATATCCCCACAACCCAACAGTCACCATCGCTTGCTGAGATTCATGCCCGACAGATCCAATCGTGATGGATACCAGCCTATTTCCCAGAATGTCGATGACGAGGCTGATGTTGGCCTCCTTGGTACGGGTTCAAGGACACGAGCCATGACCTCTTCTACACGTGGCCTGACTCGCAGTCGACCTGGTACTATTGACCTTAAGAAGCTCGACAATGCCTTCAAGAGGTTTGAAAATTTCTTTCCGCCTGTTTTAGGCTCTGCTGCATTGTCTTTCTAGATGGACGGAGTCGATTGCCCACAAGGTTAAACGAAAACAAAAGAAGAAACAAGAACATCTTAAGAGACAGATATGGAAGAGTGTTTTTGAGCCCCATGTACGGAGCACTTCAACATCAGATATCATGGTATATGGTTCCATATTTTTTGCTAGTTCCCAGTGCTCAGCATTGGTGCTGGCCAGATTAAGACGTTGGAGCATAAACCTCCTATGACCCAAGAAGACTTTGAAGTGTGGGTAGTTCTTCTAATTCTGGGGAAATTTCTGTCAATGACTGATTGTCTCCGGTCTAGCTCATTAGTACAGTCTGTGAAGAATGCAATCTCAGACGGCATTCATCCCAAGATCATCTCGAAGGGCTCTTCAGGATCATACTTTGCTCGTACTAAGATTTCTGGAGGACGAGTACAGACTATCGCGTTAGTATACTTATGATTTATCGATCTCCACTTCATTACGTGTCAACTCTCAGGGTGTTCAAACCCAAAGACGAGGAGCCCTATGGGCGGCTCAACCCTAAGGTGAGTATGATATGACAGGATTGGGATACCAAAGAGCTATCATCCCTGTATTTCAGACGACGAAATGGATCCACCGACAATTTCGTTGGATTATTCCGTTCGGTCGTGCTTGTTTGATACCCAATCTAAGGTTCGGGGTCATGACCTCACCTCAAATGACCTTCCTGAATTTCTACAGTTATATTTCAGAAGCTGCCGCATCGCTGCTTGATAGAAGACTAGAACTGTATATTGTCCCTCCTACTTACCTTGTTTCGCTGTCTAGCCCCGTGCGTTGAGTTGCTCGCCAAATAGTCATTAATTGATCTGCTTGAAGGCCTTTTTCTACGACTGGCTTGATCGAAGCGCAGCAAAGAAGGGAAAGCCTTTGCCCGAGAAAATTGGGAGCATGCAATATTTCCTGCATGGTTATCTAGGTTTGTGTCGGCAGGTTGAAAAATGCGGAATTGCTGATATGATGGTAGATGCTTCCGAATTCCTGAGGAAACACCCCTGGCCCGGTCGGGCCATTGCAGATACATTTGATGACTCAAATCATAGACACGGCAACTTCTCGAAGCGTATCCTAAGTACGCTCAACATCATGTGTGGTAAGACAGGCGACGGGGATGAGCTTTATGACGAAGTTGATTACGAGGATGAGAGGGTCTTGTTTGACAGCACAGAGCCGAATGAATCAGAAAGACCATTCTACTGGACTCAGGGTCTACAACAAAGCTTCAGAGATGAACTAGAAAAGTATGTCTATCAATTTACACGGACTCCTTCGAAAATTGAGTTTGATCCCTATCAAGGTTAGTTGTACTTGGTAAGAAATTTTCCTTTGGGTTCCTCGTGACCTAATACCATGTAGACTATCTAATGCTCAACACCGATCGAGGAGCGGATAATTATATGATCAAGTATTGCGAAGGAGGCCACGAAAAGCCCCTTGTAGATGTTGCACCAACTCGTTCTGTACGGCTGGAGATGCCTCTCATGAACGAACTGAAAACTACCGACAGTGCACCCTTAAGAAATGATGCAGGCAGTGTTCGTGTTGCCACTGCCTCTCCAGCCCTATCTGACAGCCCAACCGGAACTGATTATACTCGACGACCCCACATTCACATTGCTGCAATTGATAATTCTCTTTCCTTCCCCCATGAACATCCCCAAGGCTGGCGCTCATATACATATGGCTGGTTGTATCTTCCAGTTAGTATCATTGGTCGACCATTCAGCGACAAGACAAGAAATCACTTCTTGCCACTCCTCACGTCGAGAGCTTGGTGGGAAGATACAACTTTCCAATTACGAAAACTATTTGCTGTCGATCCTGATTTCCACCCAAAGATGTTTGCAGTGAGGTGCTTTTTGAATTCTCGGACGTCCAGGGCTAACGTTCATGCAGCGGCAAATGGCAGTCATTAAGGGTGAGGTGGTATCTTTCAGTCAAACCGCCTTGAGCTTATCGCACCACAGGACAGGCGTGGAACATTGTACAGTCACTCAAACACGCCGTAAGCTATCATTCTCCAATTGCTGATCAGACTCGATTCTAACTCCGGTATAGGATGAAGGTATAGCTAGTCTGTAACTGTGTGGCATGATCTCTAAATTTTACAAAAGGACCACTGGAGTTGACCCGCCGACAAAAAGTGCTGGTTTGGGATGATGAAATTGAGGTACCTGAGGATCTATTACAAGAAACCGAGGCACCTGCAGATTCAGCCGAAGATGGGGAGAATGGTCCGCCTTCACCCCGGATATCTATCAATAGTGTTCCTGTTCCACGGAGGACACGAAGTCAGAGTTCAAGGAGCGAATTCCCCCCGCCTATGCAGAGGACCTCAACCGATGCATCTGGTCTGCCTCGTCCTGTACCATTCGCTGCGAAGTTCCAGAGAATTCACCCCGGGACTACTGGTGTTACAGTTCTGGAGCATCTGGAACGATTGGATGCTGTGGAGGCTAGCTTACAACGTTTAGGTGTTGATGACGTGGAAGTGGATGTTGGAGAGGCTATTCAACCCAAACATCTCCCGCTGGTACGCGCGAGTAGTGGCGGAAATTGTGACCTTCCTGACACTTCTTTGGGCTCTGCTCCAAACCCATCATCATCTTTCTCTCCGCCGAGTGTTCCCCTTTCAGCAGTACCGGAAGTTGCATCTTCGGCAAGCTCTATCGCTGAAGAGGACCTTGTGGCTATGTCTAAATCGACCTCCCATGTAGAAGGGATCAGGCGCTCCTTCGGGCATGAACGGCAAGAGAATGGTGACCCTTTTCATATTGACTGGATCCAGCAGACAGGTGAAAATACGAAAAGAGATGTTATTGTTGAGGTCAGCCATCTGACATTTTGAATTCTTTATGTTTTTTTCTCATTGATTTTTAGCGATTGGAAATGGTGGACAAAAAACCCCTCTGTTCTTGCTGGTAGAGAGGATGGTTTTGGTTTTGATTGTAGCATTAATTTGATTAACATCTTCGTTTTCGGATAACGTTATAAACAATTCAAGATTCGTAATTTTTCGTTTGACAGGCCATAATAAAGATACACTAAAGATCGCAACCTCGTCGAATCAGTCACCTTCGGTCATCAGCCACTGCGCAAAGTCATCCAATCTCTTCTTGTCTGCGTCGTCACCTTCCTCGGTGTCATCCCCTGCTCCTGAGCGTTTGAACCGCTGCCGACCGGCGTAGAGATTAGCCTCAATTCGACGCCCATCAAAGAAACGACCATTCATTTTCTGAGGAAACGGTGAAAACCTGAAATTTCACGGTGGTTGAGGTACAAAAGACATACTACGACACAGGCTTGCGCGCTGATTGGGTCTTTAAACTTGACTGTCATAATCCCATCCTTCTCTTTCTGGTAAAATTGTAAATTAACCAAAAAAACAGATAGGCAAAGCACACCTACATCGTAAAGCACGACATTGGTAACTTCGCCTAATGTTGAACATTCTTCTCGGACATCTTCTTTGAGGTCAAGTAGCAACGATGCATCCTTTTCGAGGTCTTCCAACGTGAACATGTGCTTCAGAACGACAACACGACTATTCTTGCTCATGTCCTGCACATCGTCGTCATCCGCCTTTGCGGGTCCAAAGCCATCTTCGTCATCCCACTCTTGAAGTTTTCTATACCATATGTCAACTATCCAAGTCAAGAAAAATTGAGTTGAACACACCTTTGCATCTTGCCTATCCGTCTTGTTGTCTTCTTCTTGTCAATCACTTTGCGCGGTTTATCACCTTCTGCTGCTGTTGTGGGATTTTTGTGGGTGAAATCAGCTCTCACCACACGCATTACAGTCGAGGATTCTCCCAGTCGTAACTCTGCTTCGTCGAGCAGATTGATCGCAAGTGTGACGGAGTCCTCTTTGAAGAACACTACTAGAGCCTCTCCAGCAAATGAACCATCGTCTCGGGCGTACATCTTCACCTTGGGCTCTCCTTCATCGTCTTCCTCGATGACACCACATCGGGAGAAACGTTCCACAATTTCATCAACCTCTGCATCCAGAGGAAGACCAGTAACATAAATAGCAGTGTTCTTTGATTTTCGTTCTGCCTGGGATTTGTCATTTCTGCCGCGCTTGGAGGAACTTGCAACGGCATTTCCAGTTGTGCTGTACCCTGTGTAGTCTTCGGGTTCCT
>Ga0153949_1000727_pt1 | contig 11620 bp, 10 predicted proteins | sample TSNJ033MetaG_FD_104705 | JGI IMG/M metagenome (GOLD analysis project Ga0153949, IMG submission 104705) | Attine ant fungus gardens microbial communities from New Jersey, USA - TSNJ033 MetaG | ecosystem: Host-associated > Fungi > Mycelium > Unclassified | place: USA: New Jersey, Wharton State... | reverse complement strand
TTCTTGATATAGTAGAATGGAGAACCGCAATGTGATGTCTCATCCAGCAGGCATCGAGGGATACCTGCAACACAAAATGAGAACAAACGTGTACAACAGGAGTATCTCATCACTTCCAAGAAATATTACTTAATACAAGTTTATTAACGGAGTACAAAATCAGTGCAAAATCCTGATGGCCAGGTTAGTGATGAGCCTAAGACTGACTGAAGTTCTTGATGTCCCTCGTCGTAGTTCCAAACACTTTCATTCAATATAATAGACATGCTGATGTCACATACCAAATGTCATGACAATTCCAATTATATTTCCAAAAATAGCATGATCTATCATAGCTCCAACTGCGCGTGTATAATATCCCGATCACCTCGCCTCAAATATATATTATATACGAAACGTGGAAACAGCTTCCTCAACTTGACCCAAAGATTCATGTCGTCCCCTCAGCCTACTTCCACCCAGCCCAGGGCATCCATGGAGATGTGTAAGCCGCACATCTCTAATGTTTTGTTGTCTGATTGACGATGATTGCATAAGCAGCGACAATGAACCCTGTCGCTCAGAAGAATCAAGAGGAGCAACATCAATGCGAGCACAAGCAGAAAGCATCCCGTCTTCGTGGAGGAGGTGCTGGCAAGGTTCGTTACAGCCATGTTGTTTTACAACTAAGTATCAATGCCACTGCTACACAGGATTGTTTCCTTGGAATGATAGGTTGCTTCTTGTGCCTTGGTGAGTCTTCAATGCGAATGAACTGTAGTCTCTTTCATTGATCCATCGTATGTTCAGAGTGTTGCGAGGTCAGTATCTTTATATCTATCGGGAAATCAGTGCCTCATGTCGTCCACAGGGATGCTGTGAATGTATCGCAGATATTGTTTGTGAGTGGTATGATCTATATGCCGTTATCGTGTTTTTGACACAGTAATTATAGGTTGTCCTTGTGAAATGCTCTGCTAGACGTGGTCCATCTTCGCAAATTTGGATGATTTTGGATATATTACGGACTGTTGGATATCAAGAACTTAGGATTCTGACATTGATTACTGGTGATTTAATCTAATCGCCATCTGAAATTGACAACTGGTCAACAAGAAAGGTTTGTAATTTTCAGTGGCTGATTATCTCCTCCAACCAGGCAAATCATGAGGCTGGCCTCAGGACAATCAATTGCCTTTTTGGAGCCCAATAGGATTTGCGGCTTTTACTCCAATCATCTCATGCTTTCGAGAAATCTGTTTCTCCACTATTATGGCTGATATCTGTGGTCTTATTCTTGATACCCATTGTATTCCATGTTGGACATGAGCATGTTATCACACATGTTATCACACCATTTAGGTACTATCTTCATCTTCATCAGTTTCTCTGGGGCAACCAAAAATGGAAAGGGGTCAAGTATGAACTAAGTCTCGTAATACAATAAAGTTTCCAGTATGTAACGGTTTGGAAATTTTACCCAAAACATTTACTATGGTTACTGGATGGTCCTTTTGTTTCTCTCGGTTTCTCTGTCATCCCTTAACCTCAGGGCTCCTATGCCATATCAAGATATCTCATTTTGCGATGACTTCGAAATGTGAGAATTCAAAATGGCGGTTATGTGGATGTGCATAAAAAGCCTGTTACTCAGTGCTCTATGGGAAATTCTTGTCTGTTTTGGTGGGAAAAGATAAGTGATTGTTTGATCTAATGTTCAGATAAGTTAGCCAGAAGGGGCATGTCATCGGCAACACACTTGTTCTTGATTAAAGTAAAGGAGTCGCATATACCAAGTGCCAACCTGACAATCTGATTTCGGTACAAATCTCTCGATGCCATCCTGTCCGAAATTTGAATATATCTACGTAATGTGGAATAGTCATGATTTTCGTCAGAAAGAAAATACACTCGAGTTCCATCTTGTGGTTGTGCTTGTGGTCATGATAACATCATCCATCGTTTGACTATTGATCCCTCTTGATCCCTCTTTGGCCAAAGAATCCAAGGTATAATGAGTATACAGATATGAAACATATTTTGGTAGAAATACAAAGACTGCAACAAGATGATCAAAAACCATCGTCAATTGTACGGTGATTGCTATTGAGATTCGGATGGATGGGAAAAGGAATGAGCAACTCACGAGAATGAAGACATTAACAGAAATTCATGCAGTGTTCAATACGCCGAAACCAGAGATGGGATGAGGTTGTTACATAGAGCGAGATTGGTCCCAGTAGTATTTTGGTGGATGTTTGGCGATATAGTCTTGATATGAGGTTTTGCTGTGTCGTTTCAGCTGAGCAGTTGGAGGAGGCTGTGCAACATGATGAAATGAGAAAGTGAGTTGCGAGAACCAATTGTTAGATGGGAAAGGGCAGATGACTGTGATTGATGATGTACCTTCGCAAGTTCCGGCCTTCTTTCTGTTGATACCGCAACTTCGGCATCAGACTTGGGTTCTCTGATTGCAGTTTCGCCGGAGAAACATGTATATGCTTTGCCTAGACTCTCTGAGTCTCGTGAATATGTCGACGTTGGATGCTTCTCTCGATTCTTGCGTTGCATTCTTCTCTGTCCTCTTTCTATGTCAAACGTTCGCTGCCCGGCCCATCTACGCTTCTGCCTTTTACGAAAGACATATGCACCACTGAGAGAGGCGACAAGACAGGCTGGAAAGCGAGACAATGTGAAAAGATGAATGATAAGTGGGGGTATTAAACATACCGAAAACCACAACAATCACGATCTCTAGCGGAGTTCCCAGATGTCTGTGTTCATTACTATCGAGCGAAATTGTCAGTCATGCAAGAAAGAAACTACTATACTCAGAGCCAAGCAGAAAGGTGAAGAAGGAAAGCAGCAAGAAGGGAGGGTTTGAAGTGAAGCTCCGGATGACACACTTATTCTCTGTAGGTTGATCTGAGGACATTCTGTCGACAGGAAAAAAACGTTTGAAGTCTTTCTCGCTGACAGGACGGATGGTAGAGACTTCTGGCGAGTCACAGGAAAAAGGTTTGTATGAGGATGTGGAAAGTCCGATGGAGGATGTCAGAAGAATGAAAGGGGAATGTCAGAGAGCTTATAAGTCAGAGAAAGCATTCTAAACAGTTCTGGGCGATGAGCCTGCCAAGCCAAAGACACATGTATGCCTTCTGGGAAGATGCCAAGACGGCTTGTGGAGGTTCAAGATTCCTTGGCTATCCAAGCATATAGTTCATCTTCTTCCACCTTCTCTGAGCATTCGAAGGGGTGCTAGGCTCTTATATGGGCCACAGTTGGTCTTGTCTGGGTTTGAGATTGCAGTAGGGGGTAAACTAGATCATGGCTTGGCTCTAGATGCCAAGGCTGATTTAATTCCCGATCACAGGATAAGTATAGATCCCTTCGGGGATGTCGTCTTGATGGACACCTTGAGTGTCATTCACTGAGGGAGATGGTAAAGCCGATAATAATATATGGTTTCCTGCCGGACTTTAAGATCCTACTTGGTCCTGGTTATAAGTGACAAAAAATAAGGATACAACCTACCTCGGGGACCTGGTTGCTGTGAGCCTTAGGAAGACAGAAATCAGTATCTACTTATAGCATCACGCATCTGGGGTAGACATTGAATCTCTTGACGTTGCAGCATCACAGAATGTCAACATTGCGATCAGATCCGTTTCCCGCCGGATTTCTCATCAGGCTCGACTTGACAGATTCCAGTGAGCTCCTGCAATTCCCTTGGCACATAAAATGCCTCATATGATTTCACCAGCTGAGGTTCTATCTGCTTGATCGATCATGGCTTCAAACTTTATCCGAACCGGAAAGAAAGTGCGTATTCTTGAAAACACTGGGTAGATTTTTCTGACTCGCTAGCTACATTCCGTTCACCCTTGTAATCGATCATTCAAACCCCTGTCCCACTTTTCGGCTCAATATTTGTGAATGGAATTCATTGGCACACCATTCTAGATTGTGGCTATAGGGAGGAACTACGCCGCACACGCCAAAGAACTGGGAAACAAGCCACCGAAGGAACCTTTCTTCTTTCTCAAGCCAACCTCAAGCTACCTTCCGTCAGGAGGTCAAGTTGAAATTCCCGTAGGGATTTTGGCCCACCATGAAGGTTTAACGGTTATCGGTCACTCCGTTAGTTTATTCACTTGCGTGCCCTTCAGTGGAGCTTGGTCTTGTCATCGGCAAGATGGGGCGTGATATTCCAGCAGCCCATGCTGACTCTTATATCGCTGGGTATAGTATGTGAAGAGTAAAGACTCAAATCGCTCTTATCTTGTCATGCTCATATTCAAACCGTTAAGCTCTCGCTGTGGACATGACAGCTCGTAATCTCCAGGATAAAGTTCGTAAAGCTGGGCTTCCTTGGTCTGCAGCAAAAGGATTCGACACGTTTGCTCCTGTCGGGTGTGTATCATTTTTTTGAATGAACGCTTTTCTCGTTCCCGTAGTCGGGAAGAGTTGACTGGCTGATCCCATATTGTACATCTCAGTGGCTGGGTACCTAAACAAGATATTGCTGATCCTCATAACCTCCGATTGAGTCTTGCTGTGAGTTCTTGTGCAACATCCGAATCTGCTGTGCAGAATCTAACTTTTTGTGATCGTGAAGATCAACGGTCAAACCAAACAAGATGGATCGACAGGTGACATGATATTCAAAATTCCGCAACTTATTGAGCATGTCTCGTCGATCATGACTCTTGAGGTTTGACTCTTTCTTATCAATTCCCCACAACTATCAATAAACTTTTGGAAAACAGGAAGGTGACCTGTTATTGACCGGTACACCCTCTGGTGTTGGCCCTGTCCAACCAGGAGACAACGTGTCATGTGCACTCAAAGATGCGGAGGGGAAGGAATTGCTGAAATTAGAATTTAACGCCGTACAGAGGGAAAGAGGATATCAGTTCGTCCCAGATTCTTAGTAATTCCTTCCTTCAATCCAAAAACTTGGCTGCCGCCTGCAGTCATTTCGGTCTCGGATATGCCATTAAACAATAAAAAATCCATCTTAGACACAAGTGAAATATTGTCATCTTCAAGGAGTGGCCAGCAACTCTGAGCTTTCAATCCCTACATTAGATATCGAAAAATAACATAATAAAAAATGTAGTACGTTTGCCATAATTCGGAAATTTGAAAACTACACTTTAGGGCTGTAAGAAACTTCATTGAGGCAAATGTCGCACCAAGTCACCGTGACAGGCAGGTTGTGAGATATTTTGATGCCTGATACTGATTTTATGTTAAATCTTGGCACATAGAATAACAAATGCGATCCAAAAGATACTGTACAACCACGCAGATGAATGCATAACGTAAGAAGATACGGTGAGCCCGAAGAGAAAAGAAAAATATCTAAGCAGAAAAAAATTCACGATAAGTGATGATGAATGGATAAAATTCAGCAGTAGCAAAGATGGAGTCAGATCAACGTATGCCAAAATTCCTTCTTTTTGATTGAATGCAAACAGATAGTGTTGAAACAATTTCGACCTTTTAACTGACTTTTGGCGGATCAAGGATATGATTGGAAGGACTTAGACGTGGGGATGAGGGACGGGGCATGTAACATGGTATGTCCTTGGTGTTTATGCCTTTTTGTTTGTCAACATAGGATGGAGGATGTACTCATGTAGAGCCTTTCCAGCCGCAACCTATGGTACTATCAGTGATCACCAAACAACTGATCGCTCGGCAGACACCGACCATCGGAAACACATGCTCGTTCTTCTCTACAACACACTCCATGACCACGGGCTTGTTATTATCGTACTCCAAAAATTCCTTCATCTTGGCAGGCAGTTCTTCAGCAGTGTGGCACCGGATAGCGTGGACACCCATCGCTTCGGCCAGTTTAACAAAGTCGGGATTCGCCATTTCGGTGTGCGAGTATCGGCGTTCGTAAAAGAGATCTAAGAGAGAAAGATAAACATACATATTTTGCGAGGGACGAACTACAATAAAGGTGGACAAGTAAAAGCAAGGCAAAAACTTACCCTGCCATTGTAAAACCATGCCCTGGAATTCATTGTTGAGAATAAGAACCTTGACACCAATGTTATATTGAGACGCAGTGGCAAGCTCCATAGCGGTCATGCTGAACGAAGCATCACCATCAATATCGACAACAATCTTATTAGGAGCAGCGACTTTGGCACCAACTGCGGCAGGCAGACCGAAGCCCATGGTCTAGAATCGCCAACTATTCAGAATGCGGCTCATTCAAAGGTATAGGAGAACCTTACACCCAGTCCACCGGAAGTAACCATTGACCTTGGATGCTTCCATCTAAAATGCTGGGCAGCCCACATCTGATGCTGTCCAACACCTGTAGCCACAATCACCTCATCCTTATTATGCGCACACTGTTTATCCAACTCCTCGATGACCTCTTGAGGTTTCATCCGCTGACCCTTTGTGCTTTTCTCAAATACAAATGGATAAGCAACCTTCCATCGTTGAATATCCTTCAACCATGATTCTCGGGGTCGATTCTCGATCATAGGCACAAGGGCAGCTAAATTCGTTGTCACATCGCCCAAGATCGGAATGGAGGCATTAACGACCTTGTTAACGTTCTTTGGCTGAATCTCGAAGTGAATGATACCACCGCGACCTTGAGCGGCAGCGGCACATGCTGCAGGTGCAAACTGGTCTACTTTACCAGTCACACGATCGTCGAAACGACCACCAAGAGCGATTATCACATCGGCTTGTTGCATGGCAAGATTGGCGTATGCACTACCATGCATACCGAGCATGTGCAGGGAGAGAGGATTGGACTCGTCGAAGGCGCCAAGACCTTGCAGAGTAGTACAAACGGGGATATTCCCTTTCTCTGCCAACTCCTTGAGCAGTCTTGGACCTGCTACAGAGGCAAGGATGCCGTTGCCAGCGTAGATTACTGGCTTCTCAGCTCGATTAATTAAAGCGGCAGCTTGCTTGGTGAGCTGGATGTCTGTCGGCAGTTCAAGCATTTGTAAAGGATTGGAAGGGAGGCCGAGGTTAATGCCAGGAGTGGTGGCTCTAAAGGGTAGAGGTGTCCGAAGAATGCCCGCAGTGACATCTTTAGGGAGATCTACCAGGACAGGCCCAGGTCGACCTGAAGTAGCGATTTTAAACGCTTCATTGATGCGACGAGGCAGCTCAGCAATATCCTTGACCATTACGTTCCATTTGGTGCAACTACGGGATATGCCAACGACATCGGCCTCTTGGAATGCATCGGAACCAATTGCAGAAGTTGCTACTTGGCCACTAAACACGACCAAAGGGATGCCATCACTTAGGGCATCCTGCAGAGGGGTTATCACGTTGGTAGCGCCGGGCCCGGATGTCACAAGGACAACGCCAGGTCTTCCTGATACACGAGCGTAGCCCTCTGCCATATGACCAGCTCCTTGCTCATGGCGAGGAAGGATAAAATCAAAATGAGGGGACTTATAGATGGCATCAAATACGGGAAGAATAGCGCCTCCAGGGTAACCAAAGATATGTTTAACGCCATGTCGAAGCATCATCTCGTGAAAAATCTGACCACCAGATAGCCCAACAAAGGTGAAATCTAGTGGAGCATTGGGAGCTAGTCCTGGTCTGTTGATGGTAGATGGTGCAGGGACATTGTTTGGCGTAGGGATCTGTTGAAAGCTTGGTGTAGGATTGGGACGGCTGATTAGGGGTCAGCTGGATGTTGAAAAGAAGATGGAAAGCGCCAACATACACAGAAGGGGTAGATGTGGCTTTTGCAACTGAGGAACGACTAATCTGGCGTGCGTGTTCACGCACTCTTGATTTTGCGTCAACGATGGACGAACTAACAATTGCGGAGGTTGAACGACAGCGAACAAAGAAATTCGCCGGGTTCTTTTGGCTGGCTGGTACACGGATCCGAGTCGAGAGAGCCATTGTCGGCGCTATCTCACTCGGCGACAACTGACAAGGTCAGAGAGGATGAGAGAAAGATGGAAAGTACCAATCATCACATACTTTTTTCACTTGACTCAACAAGCGCTATGTCCGATTGGCCCTCGGCCGACATCATGTGACCCTGCTCTTTTTTCGGCTCCTTCTCTCAGTCGGTGTCTTCCACACCATATGGTTCACTGAGATGGTCTCAAGAGGCTCATAACAATGTGACTCAGGAAATGTTCTGAATCATTTCTACTCTTTCATTGGCATTCGCCAACTGTCAAGTCAGTGGCTTGAACGGCCGCCACTTTTCTTTCCACTATCTATTCTAAATGTTTCTTTCCTGCAATTCTATTTATTCTATCGTTGAACTTCCAGATTAGGAATTTAACTATAGCAATTTTAACTTCAACTTGGAACAACTTTCAATGCTTAAGTGTTCACGTGCCATATGAACTGGCTATTTGCGGCGAGTTAAAGCTTTGTTTGAACGCAAAGATTACCAAGATACTGTACTGCACCTACAAGATATCCTTGGAAGGGTGTATTGTTATTTTGACCCCTGAGAACGGACCTTCGGTCCAAACATCTCTCCTTTTCTCCTGAGAGCATGGAGATATGCGGAGCTTTAGAGAGGAGAGCCAATCTTTCCAATTAACCACGATTCTGTTCGTATCATTCTTGGATACATGCTTGACATGTGATGCAGGGTCTTCGACGATTATCTCAGGACGTATAACCTGGATGTTCGACTGTTGTCTGCCCTCATTATGAACCATATCTCAACACCTGAATTGCAATCCATTGGATTAGCAAATCTCGCGAGCAATGATGATGAACATGATTCATGCAGCACCTCTCCTGAACCACAGCTCGTCGTCAGTGACAAGATTCCGGTCAATCTTCGCATCCGTCTGAAGCTGGGTTTATCATTTTAGCCTCTGTGTGTTTAGCCAGACCATTACCCATCACACTCAGATTTAGCGACTCCAAAAAGTGACCTCATAGTCGTCTTCGTTGTGTGGCATAGCTTGGCTGTTCTTGCCGGTGTACACATCCCCCTGATGCTTTCAATCGAGAGCGGTCTATGCAATCAGAAAACTCCCAGGACCACCAACAGTGTGTCTGCTGTGAGCTCCAGGATGCTCGACCGTACCCTACACATCTTGACAAACCATGCCAATGCGATGTCGAACTCTTATGGCACTTATCCAACTTGCGCTTGGGACGATCAGTGCTGCTACAACAATCATCTCCATTTTGATTACTGTTATTGTTGCTAGACAGGTTTCCCAAATAGATAATGGCAACTTCCAACAGTTTTTTATTTCCTCAACATGTGCCAATCTCACTGAAAAGACTGAAATCACCCACTTGGGTTCAAGCTTCCTGTAAACACACCGATTTCTTTTCATCCATTCCCAACCCATATCACCCCACAGAGGACCCAACTACTTCACCGCCAACATTCACACCCAACTTGGAACAACCAGCCTACCTCCCTGAAGCTCGGGTGAAGTCAGTAGTGTATCGCTCTGTATCTTACCAACCGCGTCTTAGCACTTGCTTGTTGCGGTATACAAATACAGAATTTTATTTCTCTCTCTCCCGACAGAGCATCCATGAAGGGCTTGTCAGGTCTAGGGGCAAAATATTTGTGACTCGTCACAGGCGCCTACATGGCATCAACATCCGATTGGCATCAGCTTCTGACACCGATATTAAGACCGTACTCCCCACGATGCCCGAACATGTGTGGTCATGTCTTTGACCACACCTGATTGTCGTACTGAATTTCCCGTTTTCTTCCGGAATATCGAAGGATTTACGCCAGGAGTGGTCTTTCCAAATGACGTTCCTACCACTTTTGCGGATGGGCTTCCAACATTCGTGATGCAGACGAACATCTATCTGGAAACAGTTCTATGATTCGATCAGTCCCCATCTAACTGCTGACCTCTCACATCATTCTTGAATGACAGATACAATTCACTAGAATGGCTTCAGAATAAAAAGGGTTCCCAATTCAGCTTAGCTTATAACTCTCGGATGCCCAATTTTTTGGCACGTACTTCTCCTGCCTTTCGTAATCAATCAGGTGGTGGACTGAATCCCTCAAGGAATTCTCCTAGTAGAATAACTTCCTGGGATATCGATTGATTTGAAGAAGATGTGACTTCACGTTATCACAGCGAACACTGGTCTTCTAAATCTGATATATCTATTCCACATGGCGTTAAGTCTCTTCACAGAACAAGAAACCAGATATATGGTTAGGACCTTGAACAGTGATGGCTTCCCGTGGATTTTCATCCTGCCTTTTCCCCCATCATGAGCAACATCTCTACATCTGCTGGACCTGCGAGCCCAGTCTTTGATAAGGGAGAGTCTTCTTCGTCCAATATCAAAGCAGGGACACGAGCCAATATCAGTCCAAAAACTCGAACCATTTTTCGCCTACGTCTATTCCTATTCTGCCTTATCGAGATTGGCTTTATCATCCTAGCTGCCGTTTGCCTAGCCAAGCCGATACCCCTCAATATCCTCCTCAGATTCAGCGATTCCGAAGTCAAAGGTGGTTTTACGGTCGTCTTTATCGTGTGGCATAGTCTGGCTGTTCTTGCTGGTGGACACATCCTCGCTGATGCTTTCAGTCGAGAGTGGTCGGTACAACTTGCAAATATCGTTCCAGGTACCACTGACAGAGTTTCTACTGTCACCTCCGGAGTGCTCGACCGTATCTTCCACATCATGACAAAGCATGCCAGTGGCACATTCAAGCTGGCTTTCTTAGCCTCACTAGCCTTTATGGCGCTCACCCAGCTTGCACCTGGGACTATCAACGCCTCTACAACAATCATCTCCGTTCCGACTACTGTTCCTGTTGCTAGACAGGTCTCTCAAATAGACAATAACAACTTCCAACAATTTTTTACCACCATGGAACGTGCCAATCTCATTGTTCGACTTGAAAAGATTGAACTTACCCCATTTGGGTTCAAGCTTCCCGCAAACACACTGATGTCTGTACCACCGCCCCGTGACAAATTCAATGAAACACTAGAGTACAATACTGACATCGTTGAATTTCACCACAATTGTCGTTGGGAAGCCCCATCCATCGTCAACGCATCAGGCGTATTAGGCCTATCCATCTCTGCTGCAGGGAAAATCTGGAGTACTGATCTCATCCTTGGTGGTCAGGTACAGACAAGACCAGGTATGCTCCATGATAGGCAAACGATGGGATGTTCTGACGACACTACTTTTTTCAGGCTCTAGTATTAGCCCCCTCTCTCTTGCCAACACTCTTATCATGATGAACACAAGTACTAGTGCTTACTTATTCATCGGGGGAAATTCCTCTTTTTTCAATAGCACTACGCTTCCAAGAGCACGATTTGCAATTAATCTGGATAATTTACCCGCCACTTTCGTGGAACAAGGTGTTGGCGTCACCAGAGCGTCGGATATCAACCCTGTTGGTCCTCTTGCCAGTGTTCTTTTGTGCGACGCACAACCTCAAATATCTGGTGGCCGTGTTCGTCTAGAAACTGATGGGACTGTCAGTGTCGTATCTTCGGGACAGCCACCTGATGGCAGTTTCCCCTCCACTGCAGCAAACCTTATCTTCTCAAATGCATTCCAGGATGCACTTGTTGAACTTGAATTTTTCGAGGTGTTCAACTTGGTCAACAATATCGCTGCAGATATGTTTATG
>Ga0153949_1000725_pt1 | contig 11622 bp, 10 predicted proteins | sample TSNJ033MetaG_FD_104705 | JGI IMG/M metagenome (GOLD analysis project Ga0153949, IMG submission 104705) | Attine ant fungus gardens microbial communities from New Jersey, USA - TSNJ033 MetaG | ecosystem: Host-associated > Fungi > Mycelium > Unclassified | place: USA: New Jersey, Wharton State... | reverse complement strand
TTTTAGGCAACTCAACCGTGCTGGGAAGCGGAGCAACAAAAGGGCTGCGGGTATATGAAAGAAAGGTGAGATCCACGGAAAATGGTACGAAAAGCGCCGGTATGTAGAATCATTCCATTCAGCTTTGTAGATGGGCCGGGAAACCGCACAGCTATATTTTTTCAAGGCTGCGGCTTTCGATGCTTATACTGCCATAACCCGGAGACAATCAGCTTGTGCGGCAATTGCGGAGCCTGTGTGCAAGGCTGTCCTGTTGGGGCGCTTATTCTGGAGGCTGGAAAGGTTCGATGGAATCCCGGCCTATGCTGTGGGTGTGATCTGTGTATACAGAAGTGCCCGAATTACAGCAGCCCGCGAATTAAAATGATGGACGCTATGGAGATATGGAGCGAGTGCGAGGCTGTCTCACCTTATATTGAGGGGATAACCGTCTCAGGCGGGGAATGCACACAGCATCACGAGCTTTTGGCCGAGTTGTTTTCTCTCGCTCATAGGGCGGGAAAGACGGCTTTTGTTGATACCAACGGCCAAACGCGATTTATAGATATGCCTGACCTCACAGAAGCTATGGACATGGCTATGCTGGATGTAAAGGCCATAAACGATAACGAGCATAAAAGACTTACGGGAAGCTCCAATGAAACGGTGCTGGAAAACATGTCGTATCTTGCGAAAATCGGAAAGCTGTATGAAATACGAACAGTAGTGGCTTATGGGTTGGATTGCGCTCATACGGTTGACGAGGCCAGTAAAATTATAGCCTTGTATCCAAGAGTAAGGTACAAGCTTATAAGGTTTCGCAATAAGGGCGTACGGGGAGCCATGAGCAATGCTGAAAGCCCTTCCGATAAAATGATGAATGAGCTAAAGCTATTAGCTGAATCAAACGGAGTCCGTTTAGTTGAGATAATATAAAGGGGACACTATGACCTGCGATATTTTGATTTTAAATTGCTGTATGTTAGATAAAGATGGCTTTGTAAAAACTGATATGGCCGTGGCTGTCGGCGGTTCTGTTATTTTAGAGGTCCTTGCATCCATCCGGGCCGCCGCTAAATATACCGCGGCCGAAATTATTGACGCCCACGGTAATTTACTGTTGCCGGGATTTATTGACGGGCATACTCACACCTGCCAGCAATTGCTGCGGGGCCGAATAACCGATGAATATCCGATGATATGGACCAGGTTTTTGGTTCCATTTGAAAGCAGCCTGACTCCCCGGGACGTACGGATAAGCTCACAGCTGGCATGTTTGGAAATGATAAAGGCAGGCTATACCTCCTTTGCCGACGCGGGGGGCATACATATGGAGCAGGTAGCCGAAAGCGTTATCGAATCCGGTATGCGCGCCGCTTTATGCCGCTCAACCATGGATATGGGAAGCGTAGTTCCTGACTCAATGAAGGAGTCCTGCAAAGATAATCTGCATCACAGCGAAGAGCTTTACAGGGAGTATCATGGCGCCGGTGACGGAAGAATAGATATTTGGTTCGGCCTGAGGCAAGTAATGACATGCTCTCCGGAGTTAATACGTCAAACAGGAGAGCTGGCCAGGCAATACGGCACGGGTATACACGCCCATTTGTGTGAGCACAAGGACGAGGTGAGCTATTGCCTGCAAAATTATGGTAAGAGGCCTGCGGCTTTTTTGGACGAAATGGGAGTGCTGGGGCCAAATTTATTGACAGCTCATAACATAATGCTGTCGGAAGCGGATATCACTCTTATGACAGGCAAAAAAGTAAAGTTTGTCCACTGCCCCAGAGCAAATCTTTCAAACCACGGTTTTTCAAAAACGCCCCGTATTCTGGAATGCGGAGCCGATGTTGGTATAGGCTGCGACGGCGCGGCCAATGTTGCCCTGGATATGTTTGAACAGCTTCGGGCATTAAAGGACGCCACATTGGCTTACTGGGGGTTGCCCGTATTCGATCCGGAGGTTCTTACAACAAAGGCCCTGCTGCGAATGTCGTCCTTGGGAGGAGCCTCCGCCATAGGACGGTCGGATACCCTTGGCAGCATTGAGGCCGGTAAAAAGGCGGATTTAATTATGATAAACATTCATCAGCCTCATCTGTTACCTAGCCAAAACCTTGCAAATACCTTGCTGTCTTGTGCCGGCGGCCGGGATGTGACCCATTCAATTATTGACGGCAAAATCGTAATGCGTAACCGTATCACGCTTACCCTTGATGAGGAAAAGATAATGGCGGAAAGCACGGTACATATGAAAGAAATTATAGCCCGCGCCAGGATATAAATATTCATGGAAGGGTGATAATGATTTTGAATTGAAAATCATTATCACCGTCCATATAGCTCAGGAGATACTGAATGAAAAAGCTGATTTTAAACTGCGACACCGGCATAGATGACGCTTTTGCCATCGCCTACGCGGTTGGCCAGAAGCAAATGGAGCTTATTGGCGTAACGGCCAGCTACGGAGTGTCACATGTAGGTAACGCTTATCGAAACTCAAAATACATTCTGAACTTGCTTAAATCGCCCAAGGAAGTATTTAGAGGAAGTGAAAAGCCGCTGGAGCGTCCTATGCGCAACTATATGGAAGCTGAAAGTGTTTTTCACGGAGGCGACGGCCTGGCCAATACGCTGGGACAATATACGGAAGCTGATATTGCCGGTACAAGCAGTGATGATGGAATAGAGTTTATCATTGACAGCATACACAAATACCGTGAGGAGCTTGTACTGGTTACCACTGGCCCGCTTACCGATCTTGCCAAGGCGCTGCAAAGAGATCCCTCCGTTAAGGATAAAATAGGCATGGTGGTAAGTATGGCAGGGGCCCTTGCTACACCGGGAAACGTCAGCATGTTTGCCGAGGTCAACGCGTTAATGGATCCGGAGGCCGCCAAAATTGTTTTGGAGGCGGATTTGCCACTGACACTGGTCGGGCTGGATATTACCAGAAAAACCCTCTTTACCGGATGGGACCTTGAAAGATGGCGCGGAATAAAGACCTCAAGCGCGGAATTTTTCGCGTGCTGCGCCCAGCATTATTTAAACGCTTACAACGCTAAACATCCTTATTTACACGGCTGCGCCCTTCACGACCCATTGGCTGTAGGAGCAGCGCTGCATCCGGAATGGGTTACCGCCGTCCCGATGCGCTTAACCTGTGAGCTCAAGGGCGAAGCAGCCGGACGTATATGTGAAAACCTGGAGCTATCCAATAACAATGATCCGGGCCGGACTTTGGGAGCAATGCGTGTAAATAAAACAGCGTTTGAGAATGAGTTTTTCTCGGTTGTAGAGCAGGCGTTCAGGTATAATTAACAAGCATAGGGGAGCAAGCTTATGAAGCCTTTACTTGAGTTAAAAAATGTTACAAAAATCTATCCCGGCGGCGTTTTGGCCAATCACAATGTAAATTTCAGCGTTATGGAGGGAGAAATACATGCGCTGGTTGGAGAAAACGGAGCGGGAAAAAGCACTCTGATGAAAATCCTGTTTGGAATGGAGGATATTACTTCAGGCGGTATTTATTTACGGGGAAATGAGCTAAAGCTTAATTCCAGTAAAGATGCCATAGAACATGGCATAGGTATGGTTCACCAGCACTTTATGCTGGTAGATTCTTTTACCGGAGCCGAAAATATGATGCTGGGTCTCAAAAACACCAGCTTTGTTACCAACATGAAGCACGATGTTACAGAAACGGATAAAATATCTAAAAAGTATGGATTTGACATTGACGCCCGCAAGTGTGTGCGGGATATGAGTGTAGGAATGAAACAAAAGCTTGAAATATTAAAAATTTTGTACAGGGGAGCCACAATTATAATTTTGGACGAGCCCACCGCCGTGCTTACCCCACAGGAAACCGAAGAGCTGTTTGAACAGCTTATGGAATTAAAAAAGCATGGCATGACGATTATTTTCATTTCACATAAGCTGGACGAGGTAAAGAGAATAAGCGACCGCGTTACAATACTTAAAGCCGGCATGACTAAGGGTACATACGAAACAACGGGAATAAGTAAGGAAGAAATATCCAGCCTTATGATAGGAAGAACCATATCCCTCAATTACGACAAGCCTAAAACCAATGTGTCCCAGGAGCTTTTGAGAGTAGAAGAGCTTGTATATGTTGATAGGTTCGGGATATCTAAGCTTAACGGAGCGTCTCTAAGCGTTTACGACAGCGAGATTGTTGGAATAGCGGGAGTAGAAGGAAATGGACAGGCGGAGTTGGTAAGTATCATAACTGCAAACGCAAGATGCGCTTCCGGCAGGATAATATTCAAGGGAAAAGAAATAACCCATGCGTCAATAGGGCAAATAAGAACAAGCGGCATGTCTTATGTTCCGGAGGACCGTATGTTCAACGGATGCGCCGCCTCCATGAGCATTGAGGAAAACATGATTATTTCCAACGTAGACAACTTCGCCGGAAAAGCTAAAATATTGGACGAAAAGAAAATTGAGGCGCACAGCCGCCAGCTGATTAATGAGTTTAATGTAAAGGCCAGAAATGAAAAGGTTGTTATTAAAGCCCTATCCGGCGGAAATATACAAAAAGCTATCGTAGCCCGGGAATTTTCGGCCGGCAGCGACTTACTGATACTTGATCAGCCGACTCGCGGAGTAGATGTAGGCGCCCTGTCTTTCATACATCAAAAAATATTGGAGCTGCGGACTGAGGGAAAGGGAATATTGCTGGTGTCTGCCGACTTAAACGAGTTGATTGCGTTGAGCGACCGCATTTTAGTGATGTACAAAGGAGAGACCGTCGCTTCCATTGATAACAGCGATAAAATAAGCGAGCAGGAGCTGGGCTTGTATATGCTCGGCCTCAAAAAGCAGAAGGAGGCTGTGTAAAGTGGAACAAAGGCGTAACGACCAAAAACCCTTTGATATTATGAATTACTTCAGCGCTATACGTATTTTTGTGGCGATTATCATTTCCCTTTTGTTGGTGTTTTTCATTATATTTTTCGTAAGCGACGACCCTGTCTTTGCTATTTATAAGATGATGCTGGGGCCATTGCAGACAAAACGCAGCTTTTTTAATGTATTGGAGCGAGCGGTTCCTCTTATTTTTACAGGGCTGGCTCTTAACATAACACTAAGAAGCGGAGTATTTAACATTGGCTCCGACGGCTCCTTTTATATGGGCGCGGTACTTGGAGCGGCTGTGGCGCTTAAATTAAACCTTCCCACTGTCATGCACCAGTTGGCCGCCGTGGCTCTGGCCGGATTGGCGGGCGGTATAATCAATATGCTGCCGGTTATACTTGAAAAGTATACTCGCATAAGAGCTACGGTTCTTTCGATAATGTTTAACTCCATATTTTATTACCTGGGCCTTTCGTTTGTAAGCAGCTTTTTACTGGAAAAAAGCGGAAGCTGGGGCAGCGAGGCTTTTCCGGTGACCGCAAAGTTCGGAAACATGATACGCGGAACCAGCATGCATTGGGGCTTTTTGATACTTGTAGCGGCAATTGTGTTCATTGTGATGCTTATGGAAAAGACTCCTTTTGGATATAAGGTGCGGGTGACCGGAATTAATCCCCATTTTGCAAGGTCGGCGGGAATAAAAACCGGCGCCGTAGTTCTTGGGGCGCAGTTTATCGGCGGGACAGTGGCGGGCGTGGGCGGCGCTGTGGAGATGCTAGGCATGTATAAAAGATTTCAGTGGCAAAATCAGGTGAATTATGTGTGGGACGGCTTGCTGGTTCATATGCTGGCTAATCAAAACCCTGTGTTTATACCGCTTACGGCGTTTTTCATAGCATATCTGCGTATAGGAGCTGAAATTATGTCACGCAGCACCGACCTTGATCCGGAGGTTGTGGCTTTTTTGCAGGGCATAGTAATTTTACTGGCAGCATCGGAGAAATTTCTTTATCCGATCAAAAGAAAGCACGAGCAAAAGCAGGCCTTGGCGGAAGCCGCGGCAACAACGGCGAAGGAGGTGTAAGCCATGCTGTCAATTTTAACATCCAGCAGCTTTTGGTTTTCCGTTTTTGCCAGTACAACTCCTGTGATGCTGGCTACTATTTCAGCCAATATACTTACCAAGTCGGGGATTTTCAACCTTGGAATTGAAGGAACTATGTTGATTTGCGCCCTTACCGGGGTCATCGCCAGCGCTTATACCCAAAGCTTGTTTTGGGGAGGACTTATCGGCGTATTGATGGGAATTTTTATTTCCTTTGTCTTAGGATATTTTACCCTGGTGATGAATGTGCCTATGAATGCCTGCGGAGTTGCCATCAATCTGTTGGCGTCGGGCGGCACTATATTTGTGCTTGCTACTCTTACAGGCAGCAAGATAACCAGCTCTTCCCTGAGAAGCCTTACCTTCCCCGCCGTTAACATTCCTTTGGTTGAGAATATACCGTTTTTAGGAGGAATATTATCGGGACACAATCTGATAACATATCTTGGCTGGATATTTGGTATCTGCACGTGGTTTTTGCTGTTCAGGACAAAGCTGGGGCTTAATATCCGCGCGGTAGGAGAAAATGAAGAAGCGGCCCGTTCCGCGGGAATTAATATTCTCGGGATGAAATTTATATCCCTGGCTTTGTGCGGAGTATATTGCGCGTTTGGCGGCATGTATCTTTCTATGGGATCTCTTAAATCGTTCACTGCCGGAATGGTTGCGGGACGGGGCTTTTTGTCCCTGGCAATGGACGCAATGAGCCAGGGGAATCCTTTAGTAGGCATGATCAGCTCACTGCTATACGGATTTTCGGATACAATTACGGTCTATCTTCAGTTATACAGTAACATAGATTTAAAAATGATTTCGGCATTCCCGTATGTATTTATTATATTTGTTTTGTTTATAGTTCATCTTGTAAACAAGGCAGTAGCAAAAAAACGGCTGGCTTCCGTAGTAAACAGCCCTGCTAAATAAAATTAAGAAAAGAGGATTTGAAATAATGGAAAAAGAAGTTTATTATGATCCATGGTCCAACACAAAAACAAAAAATGGTTTGGAGGCCGATCTGGTTATTTCGGCTCTTCAAAAATGCATACGCCGCGGTAAGGAGGACTTGGCGCTGCGTATGGCTTATGAGCTTTACATAACCTCAACCTTTCACGAGGAGAAAATGTGGAACCGCTTGCTGGTTATTCCTGTGGAAGATGTGGGCTTTGGCGATATAAACGCCATAAATCTGGTAAGGAATTTATATGAGCTTCATAAGGAATTTCCATATGGAGACGGAGACCGGCCAATCTTCTTTATGTATGCTATCCGGTATTTGTGCAGGTGCAAAAAAGAGCGCTCAACAGACCATATAAAGAATATCATTATGAAAGAATTTGAATCGGGCTACGTACCTGAGATTCCGGATTACGCCATTGATATGCATACAATTAAAGGCCGCGCCAGAGGGCGGGACGTATTTTACTTTTTGGATGAAGCAAGTAAGGTAGAACCTCTTATGGAAGATTACGACGATTCTTATCGTCAGATCTTATATAAAATGTGCCAACAGGAAAAATCCCAACAAAATAATGAATAGGAGGCAACAAAAAATGAGAAAAATAATTTCTATGTTAATGGTTTGCTTATTGTTGACTGGAGCCTTAGCTGCGTGTGGCAGCGCTTCATCTAATAACCAAAGCTCTTCAAGTGCCGGCGCGAATAACGCGGAGGCCAGCAATACGGAAAGCGCTACGGAAAGTGGTGCGGAGAAAAAGCAAGTGCATCTATTTATTAAAAACAGAGGCGATTTGTCATACTGGGACAGCATGGCTGAGGGAGGCGACCGCGCAGCCGCGGATTTTGCCGATGTAGCCGATATTAAGGTTACTGAAACCACTGCTGATTTGCAAGCGAACCTTACCGCAATGTACGAAGCGGTAGACAGCGGCGCCGACCTGATTATTACAGCCAGTGATTTTAGGGATAACCTGGTGACCATAGCACAGGAATATCCTGATGTGGCGTGTGTTATTCTGAGTGAAAATGTCGTAGATCAAGCCGACAATATATATGGTATCGATTTTCGCAGCAGTGAATCAGGCTTTCTTGCGGGTATAGTGGCCGCGGATATTGCTTCAAGCGGCCTGGAGGGAGCTTCCGGCTCAAAGACCGTAGGGTTTATCGGCGGCGTGGATGAAACCGTTGTTATCCAGGAGTTCTTTATTGGATATATTCAAGGCGCTAAGTATTTCGACCCGGATACTAAGATAGTGTATAATTATGTAGGAGGCTGGGGAGACCCTGATACTGCAAGGACACAGGCTTTAACCCAGTATAACGACGCAAACGCGGACATTATTTTTGCCTGCGCCGGAGGATCAGGTAACGGCGTACATACAGCTGCCTCGGATACGGGTAAATATGTAATTGGCGTTGACAGCGACCAATCCATGATGTATGCGGAAGATGAGTCTATCAAATCACGTTTTGTCACTTCCGTGCTAAAGCTTAGCGGTAACGGTATTTACAGCACTATTGAGGAATATCTAAATAACGGCGTCTTGCCTTTCGGAGAATACAGAATTCTTGGCCTAAAGGAAAGCGCGGTTGGCTTAGTGGAAAACGATTTGTTTAACGAATATGTATCAGACGCCGGAAGGGAAGCCTTGGAAAAAGCAACCCAGGAAATCTCCGCCGGAACCATTGCTGTAGAAGGAGCTCTTGGGAAAGAGCAAAAGGAAATAAAAGCGCTGATTGATGAGTTAATACAATAAGCGATACATAAGCTGCAGGATGTTCTGTTTTTGGCACAGATGATAGTCAACCCTATCATCATTTGAATTAATCAGCTTATAGCAGCCTTTGGCAAAAATTTGCCAAAGGCTGTTTTTGTGTTGTGTGGGGATAGGAAATTGCGTTGATTCCAGCGTTATGTATTAGCGTAGGCTTGTTCATTCGTACTGTTCGATTTGCTTCTCATAACAAGTATCGTCAATAAAAGCGAAATCAGCGAGAACACGCCGGCCAGGACAAAAGCGCTGACATAGCTTCCCGTATTGCTTGCCAGTACCGCTGCCGCCATTGGCCCGACAATAGCGGCAACGCCATATGCGGTAAACAAAATGCCGTAGTTGATCCCCATATGCTTCATTCCGAATACGTCCGAAACAACTGTGGGGAAAACGGAAAGAACACCGCCGAATGTAATACCCACAAGAATAATAGCTACCATAAATGCAGCGAAGCTATTGCTATTTGCCAAAAGAAGCATATCCAACGTGCTTACTGTTAAGCAGATTATGAGTATCTTATAACGCCCCATGTAATCTGATAAGCTGCCCATAATCATTCGGCCTCCAAAATTGGCGATAGCCATAACGCCAACCAGTAACGCCGCCTGAGAGCTTGTCATATTCACTACCGATTGACCAATAGCGGACGCATGCCCAATCAGCATCAGTCCGGAAACACAGCTTCCGAAAAATAGGACCCAGAGCAGATAGAATCGTTTTTCTTTAAAAATTTCCTGCCAGGTATAGTCCCTGCTGTTATCCGCCGGCCCGCTCAAAGAAGCCTTATAGCCTTCGGGAAGCCAGCCTTCGGGCGGCGCGGCGACAAATAAGGACGCGATAAAGGATAGTATAAAAAACGCGATCCCCAGATATCCGAAAGCCCATTGTATATCAAACCGCTCAAGCAACGCGTTGGCAATTGGCGCGAGAGGCAAGGCCGCCAACCCCATAGCGCCTACAACCAACCCGGACGCAAATCCCTTTTTATCAGGAAACCACCGTACAGCCGTCGTAATGCAGGGATTATAGCGTAATCCGGAGCCTCCGCCGCAGCATATTCCAAATAAAAAGTAAAACATGGGCAAAGTAGCGGCAAAGCCGGATAACATCCACCCAAAGCCAAACAACGCGCTGGACAAAAGCATCAGCTTTTTAGGCCCGAATTTATCCAGAAGCCGGCCGCCGGGTATCCCTATGGCGGCAATCATAAGGTTCATCAGTGAATATGCCAGTGTTACGCTGCCGTATTCCCAATTTCTATAGCTTGCTAACGGCATGGCAAAGACGCTCCACGCATAAACGCCTCCAATGCAAAAAGAGTTTACGAACAGCGCGCATAGAACAACGTATCGATTGGCTGATTTTTTGATCATGTTCTCAAGTTCCTTCCTATGGATAAAATAAAAATTGCTTATTACAAGTATGTAATAAGCAATTTTTATGCCAAATCTATATAGTCAAATTTGTTCAACTAAGGATTCCTTTGTTTATATAAACCATACTGCTGCTTTTTGCGGTTTAAGGTAGACAGGTTAATTCCAAGGCTTTCGGCAGCCGCCCGAAGGCTGTCAGTTTGGTTAATTACGCCGGCAATATACTGTTTTTCGTAATTAGCGAGCGCTTCTTTTAGAGTGAGAGCCCCCGGCGCTTTGAGGCTTTTAGTGTTCCGCTCTTTATCGGAGCTGAAGTTATATTTGCCTTTTAACATATTCAGCGTAATGTGCTGATCCTTTTCCAGCACGTTAACCTTTTCCACAAAATTTAGAAGCTCCCGCACATTGCCCTGCCAATATTGCATTTTTATAAATTCCATAGCTTCTTCCGAAAATGTTTTGCGTTCACCTGTCAGAGCGGCAAACATATTTACGAAAAGCTCTATCAGCCCCTGCACATCATCAGGCCTTTCTCTCAGCGGCGGCAGAACAAACTCTACCACCCGGATTCTATAATATAAGTCTTCTCTGAAAAGGCCTTGTTGAACGGCTGTTTTTAAATCTTTGTTTGTAGCGCATATGATACGAACATCCAAGGCAAGTGAATCCGACCCGCCAAGGCGGGTAATCGTCTTATTTTGCAGAAATTGCAATAGCTTCACCTGATTAGCCAGTGAAACGTCGCCGATTTCATCGAGAAACACTGTGCCATGATTGGCGCTTTCCAAAATCCCTCTTTTCCCCGCGTAAATCGCGCCGGTAAATGTACCGGGATCATATCCAAACATTTCAGATTCAAACAATATCGTTGGAATGGCATTACAATTGATATGCATAAATGGTTGTTTAGCGCGGTTGCCTGACAGATGAATGAATTTAGCCAGACAGTCCTTTCCGGTTCCCGACTCGCCGTGTATAAGTATGTTAGCAGTCTTCCCCGACAGATGATAGGCTTTTTCATATATATCCAGCATGGAGCTGTCACGGACGACCAAGCCTTGCTTTTCAATCGCCTTTATAACTTCAGAACGCATATGCTTCACCTTTTAAACGCCGTATTTTTTTCTTTTCTTTGTTAATGTAGAATTGTCAATGCCAAGCTGCTGCGCGGCAAGAGCAGCTGTTTTGTTATCCTTTAAGGCTGCTTGTATCATTTGAATTTCCAAGTCGGCCACAGCTTTTTTCAGCCCCATTCCTATTACATTTGAACGGATATTTGCCCCTCTGTTGGGCTGTAATCCAATAAATTCAAACGGAAGTGAATCCACTGATATGACATCGTCGTGGGATGTAACCACAAGGCTCTCTATTACGTGGCGCAGCTCTCTCACGTTGCCCGGCCATTTATACCGTCTGAAAACATCTAACACTTGCGGCGACAGCGTTTTTGACACGCCGTATTCACGATTCATGCTATTTAAAAAGTGGATCGCCATCAACGTAATATCTTCCCTGCGCTCACGAAGCGGAGGAACATTAATTTCTAAAA
>Ga0153949_1000722_pt1 | contig 11653 bp, 17 predicted proteins | sample TSNJ033MetaG_FD_104705 | JGI IMG/M metagenome (GOLD analysis project Ga0153949, IMG submission 104705) | Attine ant fungus gardens microbial communities from New Jersey, USA - TSNJ033 MetaG | ecosystem: Host-associated > Fungi > Mycelium > Unclassified | place: USA: New Jersey, Wharton State... | reverse complement strand
TGATGAATTGCATAACTATTAAGTTTGAAAATTATTTCTACCATTCCTACCAAACTATGGCCTGCCCTAATAAAGCACAAGTTTCTGATGTGCAATCTAATGTATTTTCTATAGTCTTTTTTGTTGTTTTTTGCCTCATACTCACTACTATTATTACTATTGCTAGCTTCACAAAATTGTAGATTGAGTTTTGATTTCAAATATGGATTCTGGGGGTATTTTATAGGTTCTGGAGAATATCTATAAATACACTGCTTCTGACAAAAGTAGCTAACTTTTAGACATATAGGCCAGTCTTCAGGTATAAAGAGAAAAGTTTGTCTCTCAGACTACTAGGAGTAAGTCAGTTTGCAATAGTAGCTGAATCCTAAAGAACTTAGGATTAGTGTAATACCTTTCTGAAAAACTTTGCAGCATAGGTGGAAACTATGTCTAAGATCTGTCTATTTTTATTTTTATATGCCTAGACTTCTTTTATGATCTATATTGACTATTTGACTATATAAGTGTCATTTCTAGATGAATTTGGCTGAACAGAAGCATCAACTTGGAAGAGCTAAGGAATGAACTCAATGGCAGCTTCATCCTTTACTTCAAAATATTTCTTCTACTCTGGTCTAGAATAGAAAAAAAGGGAGAAGAAAATATCATATATCTTCTGCTAATAGTTTGCAAAATGCTCCTACTCCCAGAGAGAATAGAGAAAAAGAAAAAAAAGAAAAAAGATAGTTTTAAAATTCTTTAAATGTTCCACAAAATCTTGAGGATGCTATAGCTGATCTACAAAGACAACAAATGACTCAAATAAATGAAATAATAAATAGATAGAGAAATGAAAGAGAAGATAATCTAGATTATAAAGAACAACTGGTAAATGAGAATGGCAATCAAGATGTTGACAGAATAATGGTAGAAAATGTTAATAGAATTCAAACAATAGTAAGTAACAGATTTTGATATTATTGATTATAAATTCTTACAAGATATTACAGAATATTATTAATGGAGATGATTAAATATACTAAATCAATAATGAAGTTGTTAATATAGTATAATAATTTTTTTGCTTATATAACTTTGATTACTAAAGATTTTGTTAAAATAATGTTTTAGAAAAAGATAATGGTACTCTATTACCAATTCTTCAATCTATTTTTTATTCTCTTGCTGGTTTACCATTTTCAGAAACCAATATACAATATATTGACTTGGGTATTCTATCTATTATTTGCCTACACTGCCATACACTTCACTTTGACTGTGAAAAGCTTAAAATTTTACATTGCAATCATCCCAAGTTTGGTATATGTTGTCTTTAAGGACAGATTCAGCTACCATCTCTTTAAGCTTTTACTAGAGTTCTACAAAACTACTTGATAGAAGATGATTATTGCTCAAAGAATTTCTGTAATAATATTAGGCAGTATAATGCAATATTTGCAATGACTTCAGTAGGAGTGAAGATCAACAACTTTATTACTAAACAGTCAGGACCTTATTGTTTCAAGATTCAAGGTGTACTTTATCATCTCATAGGTACTCTTCTACCACATGGTGATCATTCCTATCTATGCACAAATCTATATCCTTGACACAGCAGAATAGCTTAATGTCAGGAGAAATAACAACTATAATCTTGATCTTGTAGTAATAGAAGACCTCCAAATAATGCTCTTGAATAATCATCTATATATTAATCATTACCATCATGCCTATGAACTTATCAGGGAAAAACTAGTAGAGAAACAAGAAAAGATCACAATTAGGCTACATCTGAACTTACAACAAGATCAGAAAACTCATAATCTTTCTACTGCTGAAGAGATTACAGTTATTATTCTAGAAAAAGAAGTACATCATATAATGAATAATAGAGATGTAGTTTTACAAGCAAAAGGAGGACAACTTCAAAGAGTTAACCAAAACAGTTCTTCATATGTTGCTCTTTACTATATTCTGCTCTTTCCCAAGGGTGAAAATAGCTAGCATTCAAGAATTCCTATTTGTGGAGCTCAACTCATAGAGAGGTGAAAATGCAAGACAAAGAGAAGAGAAAGAAAAAGCTCACTCACAGTGTGTATCTGATATATGCTATTATGTCTATTGTCTACATGTTAGAGAAGGTCCTTAGCTACCTCTCTTTTATAGTAGAAAGTTGTTCTAGCAATTTGTTGTTGATACATGGGCAAATTGTGAGCAAAGAAAACTCAACTAGACTAGAACATATTAGTACACTTTTAGATCTGAGCTTTATCAAGGACTTCAAGATACTGCTATATATAATAGACATAATGGTAAAGATACTAGGCCTTTAAGACACAAAATTATTATTATTATTTTTTATGTAGGAAATCCTAGGTTTATAACTCAGTTGTTTCAAAATACTATAGCTATTTATAGGTATTTTCACAAACCAGACCTCTTTCTCACTATGACTGCCAATTCCAAGTAGCCAGAAATTATTTATAGTCTTTTTCCTGAACAAACAGCCACTAATTGTCCTGATATTGTATCATGTGTTATCACTAAGTCTTGATGACTCAAGGACCACTCTAGGTGAGTGTTTAGGAAGAACTCAATGGAGTTCTCCATTGGATTGGACTACCTACTTATACTACTTTTACAAGTGGCTGTACACTACTAGTCCATGGTCATATGTCCTTCTAGAATGTTCTACAATCTCATGACCTTGTCATGTGATATGATTACTTAAGCTCCCATGCTATTTATATCTTGTCTGCATTGTATGACTTGATATTTGCAACTAAGTGTTTGAATGTGTGGGAAACTCGTTCCTTCTTAGGGCTCTCATAACATCATGTGTTTTTGAGCAAAAAAAGAAAACATTTCTTAAACTCATTGACAGTGGTTTCTTTGGTATTCCTGCAGCTCATATTCATACTATTGAGTTTCAGAAAAGAGGTCTTCTCCATGTTCACTTGCTTATCTTTTTTCATCCTCAAGATCATATTTGAGATTCTCATTATATAAACTCTATGATCTTAGCTCAATTACCTGATCCTCAGCTCAATCCTCTTTTCTATACAAAAGTCACCAAGTATATGTTGTATAGTGCATGTGGTGTTGACAATTCCCAAGCCAAGTATATAGTCAATGGACAATATAGTAAACACTCTTCCAAAGACTATAGAAAGAGAACAGATTGGGCTGAGAACAGTTATTTACTCTATACTAGACCTGACAATGGCTTGCATTTTGAATGCAATAGAACCAGGTTTACCAATGAATATATGGTTCCTCACTGTCCTCAACTTTTTTTCTTTGATTGTCATATCAATATAAAGGTCTCTGCTGGATTGGAAACTGTCAAGTATCTCAGCAAGTATATTTACAAGAGTTTTGATAGAGCAACTATGAAGATTAGTGGTGAGGTATAGGATAAGATCAAAGCATACTTGGATAGTTGGTTTATTGGTCCAACAGAAGCTTGCTGGAAGATCTTTGAGTTTAATATGCATAGAGAGTTACCAGCTATTCAATGTCTTCCTGTTTATTTTCCCAATGAGCACTATGTCAATTTTCATGCACAATAAACTGTCAATGAAATATTGGCCAGGCAAAATGTAGAGAAAACTCAGCTTACTGCTTAGTTTGATTATAACTTTGTACATGATGATAGTTTAGGTCTTACCTACTAGCAGTTTTCTCAACACTATACCTGGAATGCTAAAGCCAAGTCATGGCATCCAAGACAGCATGCCAAGATAATTGGAAGAATGTACTTTGTATCACCATTCAAGAGAGAGCAGTTTTTTTATAACTTTTTTTGACTATGTTTGAAGGTGGAAAGAGTTGGAAACATCTGAGAACCTGGAATAACCAAGTGTTTGTCACATTCAAGAAGGTATGTATAGCAAGAGAATTACTGGAGAATGATCATGAGTGGAGGATTTGCTTGGAGAAAGCAATTGCAATATAGTCTGGAGTAGCATGTCATTGGTTGTTAGCAGTGATCTTACTAACTGATGAAGTGGTTAAGTCTTATATTTTCTGGGACCAATTCAAAACTGGACTATGTAATGATATCAAGCACAAACTATATCATATGAACCACTACCAAGCTGACCAGGAGATATGAAAGGATGATGTTTATGATTATAGCCTTTGGGATCTAAATAGAATGTTGGTAGAAATGGGAAGAAGTTTTGCTAAGTTTCTACCTATGTCTCTTTCACAGCAAGAGTAGAGTTACAGAATACCCAATCCTCTCTTACAGGCTGAGCAGTATGATACAGATGAAATGGTAACTTTGGTGAGTAAGCAAAGAGCAATCTTCAATCCTGAACAAGCTGTTGCTTTTGATGCTGTCTTGGAGTCTGTTACCAACAATCAGGGTCATATTTTTTTCATTTATGCTGCTGGTAGTTGTGAAAAGACTTTTCTTTATAATACTATTGCTGCTGAGGTTAGAAGAAAAGAACAAGTAGCATTGTATGTGGCATCATCTGGAATTACTACTCTTTTGTTGGATAGAGAAAGAACATCTCACTCACGCTTTAAGATTCCTATTCTTATTTATGAAGACTCTGTGGCTAGACTCAAGTGTAATAGTTGCATGTTTCCAGTCATCCAATAGACCAAGGTTATTATATAAGATGAAGTTCCTATGCAGCATAAGTATGCTATAGATGCTAAAGCCCATGCCTTCGGCACGGGTGAAAGCCTCGTGTTATCAAATCCTGTGACTATATATGAACTGTCTAACCAGGAACGGTATACAATGTTGAGCACGTGACTGAATAGTTAAACAGTAACTTAAATGGACTGATAGCTCTTCATTCAAGAGCTGATTCTTCTTCTACATACCTTTGAAAACTTCCACCTAGGGTCTGATATCTCAATTGTTAGGCGATGATGGCTTTCAGGTCCCAGTACTCAGGCATCCAAACTGCACAACCTCGGTCAATGAGTCCTACAGGCTTACAATCATCGTCTACAAGAATATTTCGTAGAGCAATATAACAGTAACTGAAACAAAGGCAATGTTTCCTCGCACGTGTCCGTATAGAAAAGATGTACCACTGACCCTGCAGAGAAAGTGCTCCTAACCAGCCATGTGGTGTTCCACCGAAGATGAAAACTTGCTCATCTGGCTTTGAATGAAGAGTCATACCGCTCTTTGCGAAGGGCTGACCAGGAACTTTTGTCATTAGGAAAAAAGTTCCACCATTACTCTTGAAACCGTCCAGTACAGTCGATACGGGAATCGTCGTATTGAGGGAGACATTGCGTGGAGAATGCTTCTACAACAATGGTTTCCTCACAGTCGCCGAGGTAACCAGACAAGATGAAACATCACAGACCTCCATCCTAACTTGTTTGCCCATATTAGCTAGTGCAGTGGTTTGATGAAGTTCTGTCACACTTTTTGCCATCATCACATCACCATCATGACCACTCTTCCTCCCACCAACTCTCTTGGTCTCGACTTTGACATTCAAGAAGAACCGTCTGGATCCACATGCATAGCACAGGACTCAGAAAACACAGGGTCTCAACAGGCGCCTCAATCCCCACCAACGGAGCAGCAATTCCGAGGGAAGAAAGCGCCATATGTCAATCCGGATCGTGTCAAGACGGGTGGCCCCCAGCGTGTGTGTCTGATTCGCCTCGCATAATGACCGATATGGTTTAATCGTGTGCAGGAAAAATTGACAGACGAGGAGCTGGCGGAGCGAATGGCCCGAATGAGGCAACAGAATGAGAAGATCAAGCAACGTCGTCTGGTCCGTATCTCCGTCTAACCGATCTGAATCTACTCATCTTATCGCTCTTCAGGACGTGGTCGCAGATGAAACTGCTTTCAAGCAGACACAGGAGCAGGAGCGACGAAAGACGGCCAGGGCCAAGGAGATACAGGACAATATCAACAAAGCGCGGGAACAGAATGTCAAAAGAAAGATGGATAAGGCTCAGAACAGGGAGTGGGACTCGGGGAAGCCAGCCACTGCTTCCTTGGAAAATACCTCGAGGAAACACTCCAACGGTCAAGAGTCTAATCATCTGGTGTCCGTGGAAGAAAGTGCACTTGGTGAGGGTCCCTCCAGTCCCAGAAGCCCCGTTTCTCCAGAAAGAATTGGTTCAGGAAGTTGGACTCGAGGAGACCACCACCCGAGAAGAGGCAGAGGCAGGGGGCGGGGGCGGGGGCGAGGCAGTGGTAGAAGGGGCAGCGATAATTCACGCTTCGGTCGTGCACCCTCTACCAAGGAGGATGAATCTGCAGGAAACAGCGAGGGAAAGATTGAGGCTGTCAATGCGGCTCCTCCAACACCGTCATAGTAGGCTAAGCCTTTTTCCAAGTATGTCATGCCTGATTTATCATGTGTGTCAGAATACATGTTGTGATATGATCTATGGTGAAGCAATCGACGCGGATTGTCTAAGGTCTACAGAGCCTGCCCTTCTTCTCAGTTTGTTATGATGGGTACCGATCACCTGTTCCCTTTCTTCTATGGTAGGACTGCATGTCTCCGGGGAGGATCGATAAGACTGAGTATATTCAAATCCATACAGCAGTCCGTCTACCGTAGTGTTAGGGACCGGGGAAACCAAGCTTGGAGTAGACTTTGTTGGTGGGAGGGTGATCTGAGTTCCACTGGGTGACCTCATCTGTCGCCTACGTTGTAATGCATTTACGGCTTCCATACGCTCCTGAGAAAGGACATTTCGAACTTCAGAAATATCTGAGGGTGATGGTGTTACAAGATCTGCATGCTCAGGGATGGTCTTTGCTTTTCGCTTCCAGAACATCGCAATCTTCTTGGTGTTCCGTAATTCCTGGCGTGTTTTCAAGACGAGTTTCAGAACGGTAGAATAGTGCTGTTCGTCGCCTAATGAACTCGATTGTCGTGGTGAGCTTACCCGAGAGGAAAGCAGTCCAGCAAGATTTGAAGTGACTTCTGAATTGAGAGAGTGGCGATATTGCTGGCATGTTGTTTGTAATTCTGAGATAGTATCTTTGTCCCTTTGAGCTTGTCTGTGCAGTTGAACACTTTTGTGCATCTCGGCGTAGAGCTCCGACATCGTCAATTGCAATTGTGTTTCTGCAAGTGTCAGCCTTATGGCAAGCGAGGAGTTGACACGGGTGAGATGTTGGTTTTCGAGTTCTGCTTCGAACACACGCTGGTTGAAAGAAATAGTCTTGGGTTCATTGAAATCTATGGGACTGGAAGGAAAGTCTTCGCAAGAGGGGCCGATTATAAGGACAGCACTGCCGGTAGCCTGTAAAGGAGAAGGGAGGGCAGAATCTGACCTGGAACGGCGGTGTAGGAGACTGAAGGATTTGAAAAAACGCATAGGAATGAAGATAGGGTGTTGTGTGGCTATGCTTGTTCCCCTCCCTGTCCTGTCCTCAGTTTTTGTATTCACATCATCATGGGCCGCGGTCTACTCCTCACATCCAATCTACCACAGCTCCAGAACCTCATTAAGAGAGATCCTGTTGCTTACAAGGAGGAGTTTCTCCAGCAATGGACACATTATAAGAGCATTTACGAGATCTTTAAAACAAATCCAGACGAGCAGGCCCAAAATTTCAGGGAATTGATCACATTCATTTCCCAGGTGGGTGGCATTTGTTTTTCGTAAGACGCCTCTCATCCAATATGGACTACAGGTGGCTACATGTTATCCGGACGAAACAAAAGACTTTCCAACGAACATCTCCAGTCTTCTCCTCGACAATTACGGTATCCTTTCCTCGGACATGCGAAAGGCACTTGTCCAAAACCTCGTCATGCTCAGAAACAAAGATGTGATCACTTCAATCCAGCATGTTTTCCCTTTCTGTTTCAAAGTCGTCCAACGACTAAGTGCTCTATAGGCTTCTCCAAACACTGTTTCCTCTCCTCCCTCGCACCAACTCTTCTGCCCTCCGTTCGTCAATCCGTAAAACGGTCCTTACAGACATCCGTACCGCTAATCAGAAGACGAAGAACCATAAACTGAACAAAACAGTGCAAGCCATGTTATTTAGCATGGTGGAGCGAGGTATGAATGGGGAAGTGCTGGGAGATAAGGGCAAGGTCAGAGTTGTTGGCCCAACGAGTGACACCAAGCTTCATGATGGCGAAGAGGCCATGTGGGCGATCATCCTCACAAAGGAGCTCTGGAAGAAAGGGATTTGGTCTGTTGTTTTTCAACATTGTTTCTGGTTAGCAGTTGATTGTTCCTTAGGACCGATACCAAAACTGTGTCGATTGTATCTCTCGGATGTCTCCATCCCGCAACAAAAGTGCAAAATGCTTCTGTTCATTTCTTCCTCAGCACCGACGAAGAGGACGAAAGTGAACAAGAAGATGAGGTATCAGCATGATCCAGATCCCGAACTCACGATACTTATCGAAACTAGGAGATTGATGTGAAGGCTTTGCATCATAGGCGTGAAATCAACAAGAAGACAAGAAGCGGCGACAAGAAATTACGAAGGCAACTCAAAACCGCAAATAAAGTAAGCCGTATGACGATCCATTCCCATTTTTCTCTCTTACACAAAAGTGGAAAAAAAGAAAAAACAGCAAGAAGGCCAGGGCTCACCGAACTTTCCTGCACTTCAGCTCTTGCACGACCCTCAAACATTTGCTGAGAAACTTTACGATATCCTCAATACCTATGATAAACGTTTTTCTCTGGACCATAAAATTCTTCTCATGCAACTTCTTGCTCGGGTTATGGGTGTTCACAAACTTTGCGTTCTTGGTTTTTACACGTACATCGTAAAATACCTCACTTACAAGCAACTCCGTGTGCCTGCGATTCTGGTTTCACTGGCACAGTCTGTGCATGATCTCACTCCTCCGGATGCCCTCATTCCTGATATCCGTAAAATTGCTCAAGAGTTCGTTCATCCTGGAGTGGCTAGTGAGGTGATTGCTGCTGGTATTAATTCTATCCGCGAAGTGTGCCGAAGACAACCATGGGCTATGGAAGAAGATCTTCTTGGTGATCTTGTCGAGTATAGGAAAAGTCGAGACAAAGCCGTGACTGCTGCTGCACGGGGTATCTTGAAACTGTACAGAGAGGTTAATCCCGGCATGCTCAAACGGCGGGAACGGGTAGGTGTCTCTATAACCTGTTTAGGCATTACTGATTGATGTTTGTTCTCTGGTGTAGGGTAAAGAGGCCGCCATGGATATGGCTGGGGGTGTCCAACCTTTGCCATATGGACATACCACTGAAGCGGCGATCGATATTGAAGGACTCGCGGTAAGTCAATAGACAATTTCTGTATCTCGACACTGGCTCACGCCCTGGAATGATAGTTACTTGAGGATCATTTGTCTAAGCTACGGGCAGAAGATGGTGTAGATCTTGGGGAAGGTGATGACGACGTAGCATGGAAAGGCTGGGACGAAGATTCATCTGATTCTAGTTCGGAGTCAGAGGGATGGATTGATGTCGAAGATGATGACAATGATATCGTTATAAGTGATAGTGAAGACGAAGCAGAAAAAGAGAAGCAGCAAGATGTGGGCGGTGCTGTAGAACAGGCAAAGATATCTCAGCTGGCCACTACGAAGGTACAATCCATAATCTTGGTTTCATGCCGATGTTGATCAATTTTGTCTCAAAGATTCTGACGCCCGCTGATTTTGCCTTGCTCAATGATCTGCGCTTACAAGCTGCTTCTAAGGCAGCTGAGAGTGGAGGTTCATCAGCTAAGCGAAAACTGGCAGAGCTCGAGGCCATCAAGAGCTCTAATATTGATCAGACGAATCATGTTCTAATCTCGGAGAATGACATCCTTGGTCCCCGGAAGAAGGCAAAAGCAGACTATGCAGAACGTATAGCTTCTATCAAAAAGGGCCGCGAGGGTCGCGAAAAGTTTGGCTCCAGTAAGGGGAAGCAAAATAAGGATACTCCAAGCAGTTCGACCAACCGTGAAAAGACGAGAAACAAACCTATCATGATGATCCTTGGCAGTGGGGCAGTGCGGGGAAAGAAAAAAGCATCCCTGCGTGAGAAACAGCAGAAACTACGAGCACATATTGAACGAGGAAAGAGGGCGCGGCATTAAAAAGTCTGTATTTCTTTGAGTTCATTATACATCCGTCTCTCGGATCTGGTTGGACAGGTTGAATCCCATCGCAAGATGTGACAACCTGGCGTCCACGACGAAGTCCTGAAGTTTGCAATATATGAACACCTTGAATACCCACCATAGACGACCATCTTTCTGACCTTTTTAGCGTATTCTGAAATGTAAATTCTCATTGATGAAGTCAGGTACGAGGCTATGGACATACCTCGGAGCACTTCGTAAAGCTTAGACAATTCAACAATACGGGGAACAATAAATTCTCCTTCTTCAAGCTTTTGCTTGGGCAGGTTTAATTTGTCTTCCATTGTCACGTTGACGATGACGAGTTTCATGTTGGCGGTTGTCATGCCTGGGGATCGCAACTAGATAAACTCCAATCCAAGAAAAAGGACGTAGTGTACACAGACCCGGGTCAGAGACAATGAGATCGGATACTTCTTGGATACTGTCAGCTTTGAATCCCGTCTCCTCCTCGAGCTCTCGAACAGCTGCACCTTCCACAGTATCCCCTTCATCAATCAGGCCTAGAGGGGTTCAACTAGACTAATGTAAAAATAATACAACCACTTGCCTGCAGGAAATTCTTTGCTGGTATATTAGTCAAAGTCAAGAAAACAGAATACGATCATACCAACGATGTATTTGCCGATGGGTGGCCTAAATTGCTCGATAATGACCGTTGAAAGTGGAAATTTGTTTGTCTTAGATTTAATGAGGGCCATAATAGCAACGGCTGATGACAGTTTACGCCCATTCAACACTAGAAGCCACCAAAAATATCCGCACCATCTACGCCAGTGGATTTGCGGGATTTGCGTTCAGCGCATTCCCAAACCCTCTCAGTAAATTCAAGTACTGTCAGCTCCGAGGTCTAGTTCGTGCATATAGTGCAGTACCTCTCTGCCTTGGGCGTCAGAATACTTGATCTTCTGAAGGATAATCCATCTGAGGATAAGTTTGGTCAAATTCGTGTGTGGGATCAAGCAGGGTCTACGAACTTGGCGTCTTGAGTAGGAAGATCAGATTTTGATATGATTTCAGGCGCAAAAGACATGCTGATTGCGTGGATCTTGGAATAAAATCTTCCAGGTAAACGATAGTGTAAATGCGCCCTGGAAATTTGCAAGAACAATAACGTCATGTCACGCTTTGTTTTTTTTCTTTCAAATACTTGTAATGCAGTGCTCAACTGTAGTCCACAGTGAAATACAAGTACTCTATGTGGTGCTTCAGGTTTTATTACAACTTGTGATGGTTCACTCATGTTCACCTCATGTATAATATACCTTCACACATGTATATAGCATGACCCCGTAGGGTAGTGCTTTCCTAGTCTTGACCTGGTTGAATAACATCTTGAGTTTCCTATCACAGGATTTGAGATTTGTAGAGAATAGGGACTCATAAAGCAAACTGACCAGCACTAGTCCCAGGGTCATGTAATATCTTTTCTATGCTTTTAGTCACACTCTTCATTTCGTGCTGCATTTCAAGACTATTATATTTTAGCTATTTTCAGCTAGTCTACTAATGTATGTGTATACCCAGTTGCATACTCTTATTAGCTCTCACAGGTTACAGGCCCCACACCCT
>Ga0153949_1000721_pt1 | contig 11654 bp, 6 predicted proteins | sample TSNJ033MetaG_FD_104705 | JGI IMG/M metagenome (GOLD analysis project Ga0153949, IMG submission 104705) | Attine ant fungus gardens microbial communities from New Jersey, USA - TSNJ033 MetaG | ecosystem: Host-associated > Fungi > Mycelium > Unclassified | place: USA: New Jersey, Wharton State... | reverse complement strand
GTCCATATATATACAATCTATAATCTAATACTATTGAATATCTCTTTATATACTATATTAAGTGTCCTTCTGCTCTCTTGGCTTTACTCTGGAAGAAGTACTGAAATTGTTATGAGTTGTTTTTAAAGAAGGAAAATATCTCATATGTATTTGTCAACTTGATAAAAAACCTCTAGAAATACAACAAAGGAAAGCTATAAATAGCATGGGATGATATTATGTACAACTATATAATTATTAAGTAAAGATTCTGTGATCACAGAAAGTAGGTGCACAGACCATGAGGAATTTGTATAAGTAGTAGTAGAAATCCAATAGAAAACTCTATCAAGTTCTTCTCTTTTAATTATTACTGGTTAAGGTTAGAGCTTCAGTCCTAAGTCTGTATCTTAACAGAAATGTTAAATGGTAAAGTGTATCTTGAAAACATTATATAAAGTTGTTCATGGGAGAATACTAATATCTGCAAATTAATTCCCATATACTCTACTAATTGTCCTTGAAACTTGTTGATAGTCATAGCAAAGACTAGCCTGACTGGAAATTGAAGTCTCTTAAGTGGCACAGACAATGTGTCTGTATTAGATAATAACCTGATCCCTAGAATCAACACAATCTTTTCTCTAAACCTCTTGTACTTGCTGATAATCCTATACTGGAGTACCTTTTTTCTCATATTTAACACCACTATTCTTGTTCTATTACCAAGTCCTTCTAGATCTAAGTTCCTCAATAAGATAACTGGACAGCTAACTTTGAGACAAAGTAAAGTAGAAGGTAATCTACTACTATTGAACTGTTAAAGAAACTCTACAGAATAAGCATGGTACATTTTATCTTTCTCAGACACAGAGTCTACACTTCTCAGTATATAGACCTCTGTATTTGGTACTGGGTTGAACTGTTAGAAAATAGCTTTATTAATATTATGCATCTCATCATTTCTAGAACAGAGAATAATGCGCTCCAAGAAGTATTGGTCATCTTGAACTCTTAGATTACCAGTTTCTAGATAGATCCTATTAATGAGAGTGTTGAGATTAGTGCAAACCATAGACTAAGGAACTTGTATTATCTTATTATCATCTATAGTTAATCTAACACCAATTTTCAACAACCACTGAGCATGTTAATTATTAGCTTTAGAGTAGCCCAAGTATATATTGTGTCTGAAATGTAAGAACTTAATATGTCTCTATAGATTTCCTCTGCAAAGGAATATTACTACCACTTGTTAACATATTTCTTTAGGTACCACAGGCAAAGTTTGATAAAAATCCCTTCCAAATACCACTGTAATTCTACCAAATAGATGATCATTCTAGATAATATATCAATTTAATAGCTATCAAGTGCAAGTGATTATTTACTTCAAGCAAGTCTCTCAGATATTGATTAACAGTATCAATATCATACTTGTACTGTATAGAAACTTTATCCCAAATGATAACCTTGGTCTGTTAAATAATTGGAAATATATAACTATTCTATTTTAGTCCAGCCACAGAGTCCTCATTAATGGAAAGAGAAATCTTAAAGCATAAATAAGATATCTTTCCTCCATTTAACAAAAGAGTAGCAATTCTAGATGATGTTATACACAGTACTACCTGTTCTTTCCTTCTAACCTCAGCAGCAATAGTGTTACAAAAAAAAGTCTTCCCACAACTACCAGTAGTATGAATAAAGAAAAAGTGACCTTGGTTGTTAATAACAGACTCAAGGACAGTATCAAAAGCAACAGCTTGTTTAGGGTTAAACATTGCCCTCTACTCATTTACCAAAGTTACCATTTTATCTACATCATACTGCTCAGCCTGTAAGAGAGCATTGGGTATTCTATGACTCCACTCTTGTTGTGGAAGAAACATAAATGAAAACTTAGCAAGACTTCTTCCCATTCCTACCAACATTCTGTTTAGATCCCAAAGGCTATAATCATAAATATCATCCTCTGGTATTTCCTAGTTAGCTTGGTAGTGGCTTATATGACAAAGTTTGTACTTGATATCATTATACAGTCTAGTCTTAAATTGGTCCTAGAGAATATGAGGCTCAGTTACTTCATCAGTTAGCAAGACTATTGCTAACAGCTAGTGATATACTACTCCAGGCTACATTGCAGTTGCTTTCTCCAAGTAAATCCTCTACTCATGATCATCCTCTAGTAATTCTCTTGCTATATATGCTTCTTTGAATGTAACAAATACTTGACTATTTTAGGTCCTTAGATACTTTTAGCTTTTTCTATCTTCAAATATAGTCAAGAGAAGTCATAAAAAGAACTGTTTTCTCTTTGATAGTGATATAAAGTATATTCTTTCAATTATCTTAGTATGTCATCTTGGATGCCATAACTTGACTTTGGGATTTCAGGTATAGTGTTGAAAAAACTACCAGTAGATAAGGCCCAAACTATTGTTATGTGCAAAGTTATAATCAACCTAAGCAGTAAGCTGAGTCTTCTCTACATTTTGCCTGACCAATACTTCATTAACAGTCTGGTATATATGAAAGTTAACATAGTACTCATTGGGAAGATAAACAAAAAGACATTGGACAGCTAGTGATTCTTCATACATGTTGAACTCAAAGATCTTCTTAACTGTTCTCAGTCCAGTTTATTATTTCTCTATCTTTTTATAGTCTTTGGAAAAATGTTTACTATATTGATCATTGACCATACACTTGGCTTGGGGATTGTTAGCACCATATAGACCATGCAATATATATTTGGTAACTTTTGTATAGAAAAGTGGCTGTAGTTGAGGATTAGGTAGCTGTGCTGAAATTATAGAGTTTATGTGATAAAGGTCTCAAATATAATCTTGAGGGTATAGAAAGATGAGCAGATGAATATAGAGAAGACCTTTCTTCTGGAACTCAATAGCTACTGTAGTACCAAAGAAGCCATTATCAATCAGCTTGAGAAGTGCTTTTTTCTTCTGCTCAAAGGCCTATGATACAACATCAGAACAATCAGTGGTTGTCTGTTCAGGGAAAAGACTCTGAACAATTTCTGGCCACTTGGGATAAGTAGTTATAGTAAGAAAGAGATCTAGTTTGTGAAAATGTCTGCAAATGGCCATAGCATTCTGGAACAACTGAGTTATAAACCTAGGACTTTCTACATGAGAAAAAAGAAGAATGAGTTTGCATTCCAAAGGCCTAACATCTTCTCTATCATACCTATTATGTATAGTAGTATCCTGTAGTCTCTAGTAAAGTTCTGATCTGAGGGTATATTAATATGTTCTAGCCCAGTTGAGTTTTCTCTGTTTACAGTTTGTTTATATATCAACAACAAACTGCTAAAATAGCTTTCCACTATAAAAAAGAGATGGCTGAGAACTATCTTTGATGTAAAAACAATATGCATAGTAGTATATGTCAGAAATTACCTGTAAGTGAGCCTGTTCCTCTTCATCTCTCTATCTTCTATTCTTTTCTTGTTCTCTTAGTTGAGCACCACAGATTGAAATTCTTAGATGCATCCATTCTTCTCCTTTGGAAATAACAGAACATAATGGAGAGCAGCATATAAAGGACTGTTCTGGTTTATTTGCTCAAGTTGTTCTTCTCTTGTCTATAATACCATATCTCTATTATCTATTATATGATGAACTCTTTCTTTAGAAATAATAACTATAATCTCTTTAGCAGTAGGTAGATTGTGAGTTTGTTGATTATACTGTAAATCTATATATAATCTAATTCTGTTCTCTTGCTGTTCATCTACTGGTTTGTCTCTGATAAGCTCATATATATAATGGTATCAACTAATATATAAATAACTATCTAGGAGCATTACCTGAAGATTGTTTATTACTACAGGATTCAAGTTATTGTTATTAGTGAGATCATTTCCTATTTCAACTTCTCTGAAGACATAGTACCATATTTCTAAATCAATATAACTCTCTTATGAGCAGCATATTCAATTAACAGTATGCCCTCACCAAACCAAGGGCAGAATTAGAAGGAAGTGTTGGAGCTATAAAAGGTTTGGGTACTTGGTCTATAATTACACAAACAAGAATAAAGAGAAAAAGGGGAAACTGATCTCCAAAAATAAGTTTAAAGTGCTATTAAGCAGAGTAATGAGATATGGAGTAAAAGAGAAAGTAAGAATAAGGAGAAATAAGATAGTAGAAAAAGTTAAATACTTGAAATATTAGGATATTAGGTATTTCAAATAGGAGTGCTTAAATATTGAAGTTGAGAAGAAGGAGAAAAGAGAGTGTCACATACCATAATACTATGACAGATTACCAGTTGTATATGTGACTATCTATTCTTGTCCAGCTACTTTTGCTTATACTATCAGCCTGATCTAATCAGTCTCTGAAAATTTCTGTAATATTTAAATAACTTTACTAGCTAAAGGATCTTTAGTTTTGTTTTCTCTTAGATAAACTTCTCTCTTGTCCAACCTCTATTGAACTTCTCAAATAAAAAACTTATTTATATCCATTCATTAGAACTGGTGTAGGAATTGGTACAACTAACAATTGAGACCAAGCTCCCTTGTGAATCTCCTTTTGGAGTTTATTCTGATAGTAGAAGAAAACTAACTAAACTTTATACTATTGTAACCAAGGCTTCTCTTTCTATATATAGCAATGTCCCAAACTTCCATCCTAGATTCTCATTTGGAATATTATATGCATTGTAATGGTATTTAATCCACAATTCCTAGACAAACAACAATAACTTCTATAGAGTGGTCTTTTATAGCTATCCAGGCCCAAAACCAGTAATTGTTACTGTAGGAACCAATTAAAGAGACTGTCAAAGAGTTAGCCAAAGAGAGTATAGAGCATATAAGAGAGCATCTAGAGGAACAGCCATTCTTGTTCCAATCCAATATCTCTTAAAACCCATATCCTAACACCAATAGACTAGATCTATAAGCAATACTAATGGCACTGGCCAGATAGTCAAACTCACTACCTAAAAGAAGAAGCAAGGGTGTCAAGGAACTTGACCCCTTTAGTGGTGGAAGTCCTGATGAACTTTGGGCATTTATTTTCCAATGCCAAATATACTTCCAAGTCTATGAGAGAGAATTTGTGAAGGGTACTGAGAAATTTTTTTGCTATTTCTTACCTTTATAGTGTTGCACTTGACCACTTCAAACCCTTTATCAATGAGGAGAACCCCTACCAAAACTATAATTTCTTGGAGGAGTAGTTAATATTTGTTCAAAAACTCTCTAATCTTTTTAGATTATATTCACCAGAAAATAACAATAAGGATACAATCTATCATAAATGGCCACTTACTGATTTGTAATTTGCTGATTTGGTAATCAAAAGACTCAAATAAGCAAAGTTAGACAAGTGACAAAAGATGTTGTTAAGTCTAAGATTTATCCTCCAATATAAAGTCCTTAAATACATGATTGTAGTAGTCTATGTACTAGAACAGACTACCACATGATCACTACCTATTGTTCTACATATAGGAGTGCTATTGTTCTTGAAATAGAGATAACATAACTGTCTTAGAATAGTTCTTTGTTCTATTCAAGAATAGATGATAATCTATGGGTAATAAATCAATATCATATACAAACATTAAGAACCTTTTATCTCTATGGGATCTTATTGTCTTGGGGTCTATTTATAACCAAAAGAAGTACATTGAAGAGAGCTTCACATATAGTGACTTAGTCTAAGATAACTTAACCACACTTTTAGTTTAAGTTGACAAAAAGAACTCAATAGAGTTTTTATTCAATTTCTATACACTACTTATACATCTACTACATAGTCTGTGCACTACTTTCCCACACTCATCATGTGATATCACACTGACTTGTAACTTGTAATATATCATATAATACTTTTCTATACTTCTTTCTTATGTAGTAAGTCCAAATATAAAAAGAAAAGAAAAGAAATATAAATAATAACTTAGCTGTTTTGCCAAGTCATGACATTACAATGGTTGTTGAAGCCAATGATTATGTTAAGTAGTTCTTGAAATATTGGTAATTTAGTGTTTGGTGACTTGGTAATTGCTGACTAATCTGCTGATAACTTAGTAAATACTAATTGCTTTGAGACATTTTTGGTATTGTTTGAAAGGTCTTTTTTAGGGCTTTTGGTGGTCATTGAGATTATCAGAATTAGTCAAGTATTCCTAGAGTTATGGTCTGAATGAAGTTTATGACATGATTATTGTAATTTTCTTTCTGAATGATAGCAAAGCTATTAACTATATTTAGTTTGCTAAATTTCAAAACTATATCCATTGGGATGATAGATCTCTTTGGAAGGTAGTTAAAGATACTATTCCAGCTAAAATCTGCAACAAGTTATAGTTTAGTCATGAGAATATCTCTACATTTGAGAGATTGAAGAGAGCTGTGTTAAGGATAGATAATGATTTCTGGAAGTAACATCAGAAAGAGAAGCATAAGTTCCAAGCAACAAGAACTTTGCAGAGTTATATACCAAAATTGTTAAGATCCAACCTAGAAAGACCCTTTGTACTAGAAGTTAATGCTCTAGGAGATAGATTGTTCTGAAATCAAAACAGAGCACTATTGTTACAGGTTCCTCTTACTTTCTATGTAGAACCTTTGTTATCATTTATTAGTAATATCTTAGGCCTAGATAATCACCTAACCCCAGCCAAATACTGGTGCTGGATGAATCTAGATCTTTGTATATACTATGACTAGATGGGATATCTTGCAAGGGTATGTCCTAAGCAAATCTATAGAAACCTGGGGGCAGTCAAAGCATATGTATTCTATATTAACCAGACTATAGAATCTTCAGAACTACCAAAAAACAACCTTAAGATTATTTTGTTTCCTAGGGAGTTGACTGTGTATTATAGCTGGTGCTTATATCCCCTGCCATTTCAGGGACCTTTGATATATTGGTAGACTCTGGATTATCTGACTGTTTTGTGGACTCTGCTTTTGTATCTAAATATTGCTTGCCTTTTCTTGAGATTAACTCCCTTTCACTTATATTGATAGATGGTACTATTAATCATATTATGAATTACATTGTATAATTGCCAATCAATGTTTTTTGCTCCTATTTATGTTAGTCTAAGTTTTTTGTAACAAAGTTAGAAGATATCTACCCCCTGGTGCTAGGTTACAACTGGTTAACCCAGCATAATCCTGCAATTGACTAGAGAAAGGGTACTGTAAAATTCCTTAATATTCTCCCAATAAACAACCCTAGCATCTGCCTAGCCAATCTGGAACCCCAGACATATCTAATAGCTACACTGTTCAAACCCAAGAATCTATCTCTCTATCTAAAATCCAAACCTATGAACATTTTCCAAGTTGCTATCCCTAGACCCAATATAGCTCTGATAAATATAGTAGTATATTAGTGTACCTGCAAATCTAAAAAAGCAACCATATTCCAACTTATATCCTATACTACTATAGTTACTGGATATGCTACCTAGACTGAAAAAAAGTTTCAAGGCTATCTAAACTCTCTAAAGACTATCAATAGTTTACAGATATTTTTAGTAAACAGAAGACCAAGCTACTTTCTGAGCATAGACCATATAACCTATTAATATAGTTAAAGAATGGCAAGACATTTTTTCTGGGTTCTATATACTTTCTATTTGTCTTAGAATTACAAACACTACAAGAATTCATAGAGAAGAACATGGAAACTGGCATTATCCACCTATCCAAGTTGTCTTGTGGTACTTCTATACTATTTGTCAAAAAAAGATAGATTATTGTACCTATGTATGGATTATTGAGATCTGAACTGACTGACCCATAAGAATAGGTATTCTATTCCTCTTCTAAATGACCTCCTAGATGTCCCCAAAAAGGTACAAATATACTTAAAGATAGACTTGAAGAGTACCTATCATTTAGTGTATATTGCCAAGGAAGATAAGTAGAAAATAGCATTTTGCACTTGTTATAAGTCCTTTGAGTGACTGGTGATACTATTTGGACTATCAAATATCCCAGCAGCCTTCCAATGCTTCATGAATGAGATTTGTAAAAATCTTCTAGATGTCTATATGATTATGTACTTAGATAATATATTAATCTATTCCAACAATCTAGAAGATCATCAGAAGTGTATAAAAAAAGTACTAAGTAGACTTTGGAAAAATGGATTGTATGTATCATCTACTAAGTGTATCTTTTACCAAGACAAGATTAAGTTTCTTGGATTTGTTCTGGGGTCAAATAGGTTGAGAATAGACAGGGAAAAGGTATAAACTATTTAAGAATAGCCAATACCTTATCAGGTAAAGGATATATAATTCTTTCTAGGATTTGTAAATTTCTATAGAAGATTTATTAGTAATTACTCTAAGATAACATCACTACTCATCTGCTTGATCCAGAAGAACAAGCTCTGGCTATAAACAATGGAGTATCAAGCAGCCTTTAACACTCTTAAAGAGATATTTATCTTGGCACTTATTTTAGAACACTGGAACTCTAAACTATCAGTATTACTAGAAACAAACGTCTCAGACTATGTTCTAGCAGCTATTCTTTCTACTTATTTTAGAAAAGAGGTCCACTTACTCATCTTCTACTCAAGAATCTTTAGTCCAGCTAAATCAAATTATGATGTGCATAACAAAGGACTATTAGCTATTGTTGAAGCATTCAAGAAGTGATGTTATTATCTAGAAGAAATAGTAGCCCCAGTAGAAGTATATATTAACTATAAGAATCTCACTTATTTTAGTGAGACCAAGTTCTTATTATAATACCAAGCTAGGTGGTTGGAATTTCTTTTGCAGTTTAACTTGACAATTAAATTCTAATCTAGGAGACTAGACAAGAAACCAGATATATTGACCAGATGGTAGAATATATACAAGGAAGATCAGTTAGTAAGTTCCTTAACTTGGAGACCAATCTTCACATCTGAACAACTATCTCCAATTATACAAGCAGTAACTATATTGAACTCTCAAGAACTCTGTTTGAGTATTAGAGAAGTCTAGAAGTTGGACCTACTATATTCAACTTTCTAAGCTAATAGAAATGCTAAGAAGAACCCTTAATAGTTGTGGAGCAATGATAATGTCCTATATTACAATAGACAAGTTTACATCCCAGATGCAAATAACCTTTACTTACAGATACTTAAATCTAGGTATGATTATGTATTAGCAGAGCACCTAGGACAGGCAAAAACTTACCAGTTAATCTGTTAGGAGTATAATTGGCCAAATCTCCAAAGGTTTGTAGTTGACTATATAAAGTCCTGCAATATCTATGGTAGGAACAAGTCATAGCATCATAAACCATATAGGCTGCTTAAATAACTTCCAATCCTACTACAGCCTTGGAAATCTATTTCTATAGATCTTATTGAACAACTGCTACTATCAGAAGGTTATATAAATATCTTGGTCATAGTGGATTGACTTACCAAGCAGACAATATTTATTCTAACTGTGAGGACTATTAATGCTACTATGCTAATAGAACTGTTTATCAAACATATCTTCTCAAAGTATGGAGTCTCTACTTATGTTATTTCTGACTGAAGAATAGAGTTTATATTGAAATTCTTTAGATCCTTGGCAGAGGCACTGAATATAAAACTATACTTTATCTCAGATTATTATCTAGAGGCAAACAACCAGACAAAATGCATAAATCAGACATTAGAACAGTTTTTGAGAATCTATTGTAATTATCAGCAATTGGACTGGATACAGCTACTCCTACTAGTAGAATTAGCTTACAATAACTCTCTATTATTGACAACTGATGTCTCTCTATTTTATACAAATAAAAGATATTACCCAAGATTGCAGTTACAAGTGGATTACAGCCCAGTAGTTAAAGAAATAAATATATTTGTGGTAAATTCAGAGAAAGTACATTTGGAGTTGAGAAGATCAATTGAAGAGACCTAACATTATTACTAGAAGCCAGTGGACCAACGATATATACTAGTATTCAATATTAAGATTGGTAACTATATCTTTATACTTACAAAGTTTATCCAATCTACCTAACCCTTCAAAAAGCTATCAGAAAAGTACTTAGACCTCTTTAAAGTAGTAGAGAAACCAGGTACTCACACATATCTAATCAAACTCCCAAATCACCTTTGTTTTATTCACTCAGTCTTCTATGCATCACAGATCAAACTGGTTCCTTGTAGTAGTATCTCTAATTGGACCAATCCTTCCTTATCTTCTCTAGAAATCAATGGCAACCTGGAATTTGAAGTGGCTCAAATATTAGACTCAAAATTGAATTGTTATAGAAAGAATCCACTTTTATATTATGTTCAGTGGACAAATTATGAGGGTACTCCAGATAAATACTTATGGAATCTAGCTGCTGATCTCAAGAATGTTTCTAAGCTAGTGGCTGAGCTCCACTTTCTTTATCCAGAAAAACCCAGTCCAATAGTCTAATCCAGGATCTCTTCTCTATCTGAGCTGAGATAATTGATTACTAGGCCAGTATAGAAAGTTATGGGAGGGAGATTTAAACTAGGCCCTTTGATTGAGTTATGGCTACAAAGGTATAACTATAAGAAAGGGTTACTGTTATGCACTATGACATTGTGACAGGTTACCAGTTACATGTGTGACTATCTATTCTTGTCCAGCCACTTTTGCTTATACTATTAGCCCAACCTAATCAGTCTCTAAGAATTTCTGTAATATTTAAATAACCTCACTAGCTAAAGGACCCTAGTTTTATTTTCCCTTAGATAGACTTCCCTCTTGTCTAACCTCTATTGAACTTCTCAAATAAAAAACTTATTCACATCCATTCATTGGGGCTGGTGCAGGAATTAGTACAACTAACAGTTGAGACCAAGCTCTTTTGTGAATCTCCTTTTGGAGTCTATTCTGACAGGTAGGAGGAAGTGGCACATGTGACTAGTCTATAAAAGGTGCAGTAAAAGAGGAGACTGGTACACTCCTTATAGAGAAAAATACAGGAATATAGTAGTGTATAGGGTATGCTCCCAAGAAGTGCAGTATTAGAGCAAAGAGGGTGGACAACCAAGTGGGAGATTGTGACATTTGTGGAGGGTGGAAGGTGTAATTACAAAGGTACTAAAACACATAAGAACTAGGAGCAAGGATTTGTCTCTGGTAAGCATTTAAGAAATGTGTAGTGTAGTAGTTGCCTTGAAGCATGGAGATAGAGAGAGAATACAGCAAAAGAAAGAGGAGTAGTCAATGTAAAGTATAGTCAGTATAAAAAGAAAGATATAGTTGAAGAAATATCAAAGGAGGATAGAAAGAGAATTTTGTGTCTAGAATGTAGAACTAGAAAGAAGTAGCCATAGTGGGATTAGAGAGTAGTGGTATGCTCTGTACAGGGAAAAGTATAGTAAAGTAGTATACAGACAGGAGTTCCAAAAGATACAGCAAAAAAGAGGAGTACAGAGAGAGATGTGAGGAGGATGTTTAAAATGTTGAGAGAAGTATGGTTGAATATAGGAGTAGAGAAAGTAGATATGCATAAAGGTATAATAGTAAAAGCACTCTTGGATAGTAGTATGATAGAAATGTTTATGGATAGAAAGATAGCAGCTAGGCATGGATTTAGACTACAAAAACTAGAAAGACCAGTGATAGTAAGAAATATAGATAGTATAAACAACAATAGAGAAGCAATTATATATCAGGTGGAAGTC
>Ga0153949_1000720_pt1 | contig 11656 bp, 10 predicted proteins | sample TSNJ033MetaG_FD_104705 | JGI IMG/M metagenome (GOLD analysis project Ga0153949, IMG submission 104705) | Attine ant fungus gardens microbial communities from New Jersey, USA - TSNJ033 MetaG | ecosystem: Host-associated > Fungi > Mycelium > Unclassified | place: USA: New Jersey, Wharton State... | reverse complement strand
GTTGGGACTGACGAGGGCAGGAGATTCAATCCCGTTAAGCAGGGATTCGATTATGATCCCAAGGGCAAGTATGTTAAAACGTGGATCGAAGAGCTCTCTGGCATCAACGACATCAACGTTCTCGTGCAGCCTCACAAATGCTACGAGGCTAAGCGCAAAGACAGTGCTGGCGTTCCGGTTTTACGAGAAAGAAACCTCGAATGGGTCATTGACCCTCTGATTCGCATTGATTATGCCAGACCTAGGGTGAGGAATTAGTTGAGATTGTATACACATGAAATTATGTAATTACCTATCCATGTCTGGCATACAACTTCTTTGAGAGACCTGAATGAGGAATTAGTCGAGCTTGCATGCACATATCAAATTTGTGAAGTAGCTACAGTCCTACAGTCATAATGAAAGCTGCATCAATAATTTATTTGTCTCTAGGCTGGACACTAAACAAGGCCGGCTAATCAATTGCAATCCTTCGTCGCGTAATGGCAGACGCATGCCAATCTGTTTGCTTGCCGAGGCCGTCAAGTCAGCGCCGCGGGTTTCTCCTGATACGTACAAGGCCCTGTCAGGAACTTGTCAATGCTTCCTATCGGCGGTTACCTTTTCCACGTGGAAGAGATCCCCTGGCAATAGAAACATGAGGAGATGCATCTAGTAAAACGTGCCCACTGCAACTTGCAACTTGGGATATCATGCATCTTTGAGTGGAAACAAAGATGTCTTCTTCGAATACTAGGGGCTCTTTCTTCCCAGAGAACGATGTTTAATAGCCTTTCTGAGTCCCCTCTCGTGCCTAACATGCGCTATTAGTTTGGTCGCACGGTCGTTATGGACCGCAGGGTGTCTCCTCATAACAGAGAATTGCTCTCCACCGAATTCTAGCCCTGTAAGTGCCTCGAACACTATGTCTAGGATCAAATCATACACCCTCTCGAGTCCATTGAAGAGTTTGTCTCTAGACTCTCAGTATTATCTGTCGGACGCAGATCTCTACTTTCAGGTTCATCCTCGTTCCCACCGTGCTATGTGAACATTGCCTATCATTGTTTTTGCAGGTTGAGCAAACCATTTTTCGCGTACATAGTTATTTCTTCACGCGCGAATCGCCCAAGTTTCGCGAGCGAATGGCGGGAGCGGAATGTGCGAGGTCTGGTGCTCATGACGGAACAACTGATCGAACGGCAGTACCTGTCAAGAACACCTCAGCAGAGGATTTTTCAAAATTTCTCTGGGTTTTCTATGATCCGTATGTTCCATCTACTATTGCATGGTTTGACGATTCAATCCGTTCTAGTACTTATATGTATGATGATGCACCGTCATCAGCTTGGCGTACAATTCTCTCGTTGTCCTCTCCGAGAAAATGGGACTTTCCTAAGATACATGCATTCGCCCTGAAGAGGTTGAACAACCTCTTTGTACCTCTCGTGGAAAGAATTGTACTCTATAAATCTTGTTCCGTTCCATTCGAGCATCTATTGCCCCTCTACGCTGAGCTATGTACTCGCGAAGAGGCTCTCAGTCTTGAAGAGTCTATCGGCCTCGGATGGGAACTTGTCGTCCCTATCTTGCAAGTCAGGGAATGCCTTTTGAAATGGGAAGGCAAAGGCAGCATCACCGACAATACACTTCATAATATGAGGGCCGCAATTGAGGGTGTTTCGTCCACATGGATCCAAGATAGAATCAAGTCTATGTTCAATGCTGTCCAAGATGTTTCCTCGTTGACCACAACACGAGGACATAACTGCCCGCAGCATCACGAAATCAAGGTGGAGTTTGAATCTGTCTCGAAATCCCTATGTTCACCTGTTGACTGACAAACTAGTCCAACCTCTGCAAAGCCAAAGCAAAGGCTCGTGCCGGATCAACATCGAGGGTTGATCCTTGCTTGTCCGACTGGAACCCGATTAAAGTGAAGGCTGATCCACTCAAGGCAAAAACCCAAGGTAGGTTCATTGTTCACTTTCCTCATCCACATCTTCATACCCGGTAAAAATTCAGTTATTGATCAGGCACAGAGGCTCTTACAGAAGATAGTGAAGACGGTTGGCAAGAAGAAGTGCCCTCCTGTCATCGATGTATGAATGTTGGCTGATGTTCTACCTACGTTATCGTTTAGAAACTTCTTGACCATATGTATTGCTGCGCTCTTGGAATATTGGTCATGATATAGTCATTATCATGTCGGCTTATGTATGTACCCATAAATCCGCGATTCTTTCGTTCTGTGTAATGTCTTCTAGAATAAGAACTAAACCTGTCTCGTTTATTTTCTACACGTGGGTGAAAATCTGGAATGCGCATTATTCTCCAAATTCGTTCGAAATTTGTCTGTGTTCTTGTGTCCAAGTTGATGCGGATCAGGCCAAGAAGCAAGGATTCTCTGTCAGAAAAGTCTGACCGAGTCTTTCGCGAACTAATAAATTACGTTTCTCGTGAGCCACAGCAAAATTTTCATTCGAAGGCACTTACAGATACACCATTCAATGCACTCCAATTTCAGCATCTTATAAGACAGAAATGAAGCACAGAAATATCCCATTCCCTCCTCAAAAACTACGCCATTCCAGTTTCATAAATGCCTACTAAGATATTAGCCCCCGTAGAGATTCACGACAAGTATTATATAAAGGGAGGAGATTTATCTATCCTCGTCAGTGTCTTTCCTCTATCTGCCTAGCTTCTATAACGATTGGACCGTCTTGATGGCAGGTTGATAATACACGGTTCTTAGTACCATCATATTTCTTTCGGGAGAGTCCCAATTTTCGAGAGCGACTCAAAACCCCATCGGACACTCCTAGCAAGCCTTCCGACCGCATCCAAGAAATCCAAGAGATAATTATTCATGCGGAGGAAAATGTCTCCCCTGATGACTTTGCGCAACTCTGTTGGGTATTCTTTAACGAGTAAGAACTGTACCCTATTTTCACCTGCATGACACTGGCTGAAATATTTCCGGGATATTGCAGAAAACTATCCATTTACGAGACAACACTCGTCAACTGGAAGACAATCCTGCGACTAGCTGATCAATACAAATTCACTGAGGTCAAGAATCTGGCGTTTCGTGAAATCGACAAATCGGGCGCGTTTGACATGTCTATTGTCGAACGAATCATTTTATACCGCAAGTACGATGCAGATAGAAAGTATCTGGAAACACTATATGTGGAGCTCCTCGCACGCCCTGAACCTCTCACCCTTAGCGAGGGTCAGGATTTGTCACTCGAGTTAGCTTTACTCATATCTGGAGCGCGAGAACGACTGCGCGCGAGTTCAGATAAACTATCATTATCGGATCCGCTACCTGAAACAATGGTTGAGACTATCAAGACTATGGTCGCATCGATGTTCTGGGACCGTCCTTCATTGCCTGAAATACCCCGCGTCACTTCTTCCGACTTACACAAAAACGGCCAAGTGGACACTACGCCAGCTTCAGTTCCTTCAAAAGGTGAGTATCTGCAAGAACTGTTGGACAAGTATCAGCGCTTTTTGACACTTCATTTTTTACTCAGATGATGGCCAGAAAAATGGTACGGACAGTTCCAGTAAGGTTTTCGGTAAAAAAGGGAAGGAAAAAGACAGGACTGTGGGACGATGAATGACTTATTACGATTGGCATTTGCTGTGATTCGCATAGTGTTCTCTGTGACAAGCATTTCCCTTATCTAAACTTTGAATTCTCGGAGTCATTGTCAGGAAAGGTTGGCTGCTATAGCACCATAGTGACAGTGGCCAATGTTTGATAGCTCTCAAATTAGAACTTAGAACGCGCGAAGCTATTCCGATCACGTGTGATAAGGTTACTCTAGCTTGTACCCTTGATTACTCCTCAATACAACCGTGCCTGCCTGCTGCAAGTCCTTTAAGCAGTGAAGATGCTTCAGGAGACAATTTAAGTAGCCTGGAGTGGATCACAAATTTGGTCTACAGTTTGGACCATCCTACAGAGCACTACAAACGACAAACTGATGTTTCGATTTCACAAGGATGACAATTGAACAGCTCGCAACAAATCCCTCGCTCGATATCTTTTGCCATGATGCGCATGACTGCTATGTGATTTGTCAAGCGCAGACATTGATTTCTGTGCTTCTGTGCTATTACCATTACCCGTGATTTATCCAGTTGACATCCTGAATCCGAATTTTGCCCGCGGTATCAAGAACATGAATATCAAGGCAGGGAGTGCCAAGTGATTGCTTTTGTGAAAAAATCCACAATGTTCCTTGCGAGTAGGTCCATCAAGCTATTCGCCTTCATCGTGGCCACCACCGTTACCAAAGTCGTCGGTGATGACCTAAATGTCTACATTGACACTACCCTTGCCTCTGGATGGGAAAACTGGAGCTGGAGTAGCACTATAGACTTTGCAGCTACTGACATCATCTCTGGCTCCTCGGGTACTAGCATCTCGGTCACTTCTGATGCGTGGTCTGCCCTCTCCCTCTACAATCCAACTTCTTTTAAAACCTATGCCGGGTTGAAGTTTGATATCGCCGTCAGTCACCAGTATATTGAACGCTTTCCATCGATTCATCTTCAAGGGTTTGATTTAGGGGGACCAACCGGATGTTACTCTTTTGATTCAGTCCGTTGCAGATTCCGTTGATGGTCCAAGTATTCCATTGTCTGCGATCAGCAAAAGCGTCGCATCAGATGCATTTAGTACTCTCTTGATTGATTTCAGCAACCTACCTGGATCTGGAGCTGCTCTGGTCTGTCTTTTGACTTTATTGGAGCTAGCAGATGCCGAACTTATGACAGGGTGATGCTAACTGGGACCGCATCAGTCTACAGGCTGGTGGTTCTGGCGCAACTGTGAGTTTCTCGGAATGCGTGCAAACTTTAGTGTGTCCTGATTCGATTAGTATCATGTTGACAACATCATTTTGGTCGAATCTATTATCATTACCCCGGAGTTCCTAAGTGCCGAGCCTCTCGCGAGCAATATTCTTGCTGTTACCACGAAAGGTGATGTCGATTTGAGCACGGTCAAGGTCGCTCTGAATGGCTCGGTAGGTCCTATAATCCACGCTCTCTTTCAATCTCTAAAGCTTGTCGAAGCCTATTACATTGACTGGGCACAGCACCTATGTGCCGGTCGATACGCCTTCCCTCTCCATCACGTACTTCACACTTGCGACAAATTTTGCTCCTGGAACGCTGACAATTATGGCTGGAGAGTCAAACTTCAATTACACCCTCCCTAATGTCCTCTATGGCAGGTTTGTATTGTGACCTCGTCTATCACTCGACGATACTCAGGATTTCTCTTCAGTATTGTCCAGACAGTATCCACTCCGATCGATCCCCATATATATGGTGTCAACTTCCCTACGAGCCCTGATTATATCGAGCATCTCGGTGTCACAATCTCCCGTTGGGGTGGAAATGCTGTCACAGCCTACAACCCATTTGGAGGGTTTACCAATGCCGGAAATGACTGGTACTTCGAGAATAGAGATTCCGACAGCGCCGATGATTGGGCTGGCTGGGTCCATGGAGCTGGTTCAGATACACTCATGACTATTCCCGCGTAAGTATGATGCTTTTCCGATGATAATTTATCCAATTCAAAATTCTTACAAGTCTTGACTGGGTCTCGAAAGACAATACATCGTACTCTTATCCGAAGACGATCTATCCAGGTTGGCACAATCCCATCTCTATGTATCATTCTCTTATCATTCCTTGTAGATCAGGCTGATTTTGATCCATTTAACGCCGATGCGGGTAACGGAAAGTTCTCCAATGGCTCCTGGGTCTCTCCTCCTAATCCCACAACCGTTTACTCTGGTTGGAACACGACATTTGCCCAAAAATGGCTCCAGGGACTGGCGAACAAACCTACGATCGTTACGATTGACAATGAAATTGAAATTGCATCAAGTACGCATCAGGACATGCACCCCGTGTACATTTTGCAATCATGAAGTCGTTACCGAATTGCTGATGTGCTGACAGAGACATCGATTATGACGAAGAGCTCGACCGAGTTGTCAGGTTTGCCACAGCAGCCAAGGCTGCTCTTCCCAGTGTCAAGGTTGCTGCCCCTTCGACGTGTTCTTGGTGGTTTTGTAAGTGGATGCTGCTATGTTATTAACCAGGGTACTGATATCTGGTCGAGATTGGACGAGTATGGTTGGTTGGGATGACACTGCCGCCCACGACAACATTGATTTTATCCCTTGGTTCTTGGGTCAGATGAATGAGGTCGAAAAAACTACGGGCAACCGACTTCTTGATTACCTCGACATCCATTATTATTTCCAGCCTGACACTAGCGCTAACGACGATGCTGCTAAGGCTTTGAGGCTTAGGATGTCTCGTAGCTTATGGGTAAGTTCTTCTGGCTGCCGCTCTCTGCGCCACAAACTTTCTAATAACTCCACACAGGACCCTGATTATGTCGACGAGTCCTGGGTAGCTACTGATCCACAGAATCATCAGTGGGCTCCTGATACCGTTCAATTGGTCCCTCGTATGAAGACTCTCATCGACATTAACTATCCTGGAACCAAGCTCTCAATCTCCGAATGGAGCTCCACCGCTGATGATGATCTCACTGGTGGGCTTGTTACTGCCGATGCCCTTGGTATTTTTGGCAAATATGGTGTTGATGCCGCTACGTACTGGGCAACGCCCGGGGAGCAAGCCCCTGTGGGCTTGGCTTATTGGCTCTATCGAGGGTATGTAGACTGTACAAGAATAAATCCCTTCATGCTTTCTCATTCATGAATTCAGGTATGGTACATATTTCGGCGACCGTACTGCCCAGGTCAATCTCGCGAATCCCGATCCCAACACTTGGGCTATCTACGCTGGATCTGACGATTCCAAGCTCACTCTTGTCGTCCTCAACAAGAACCCTGATAAAGCACTCTCATTCGATCTCTCCAATGTACCGACTGGGAAATACTTTATTCGCCATTTTGGTGGTGCTGCTGGTGTTGCCAAGTGGCAGGTATGAGACACTCCTTTCCTGCCTGACATACGCCTGAATTCGCTGATCTTTTCGGATCTAGACTACACTCGATTTGACAAACAGCCAATTCATCGTCGTTCCTGGCTATACTGCCGTTTTTTTGAGGCAGCAGTGATTAACCAGCAGTGATCAACCTTACGGGAACGTATTCCGACCTTGATGTATGTAAAAGCTTGTATTCGCATTCGATGGATGTATCCTATAAATATATTATCATGGTCCCTTCTGGAAGATTCTTGATGTGTAGCCAGAGTTAACAGCGAAAATTCCTGAGACTACTGTTGGCTTTATCAACTGTGTTGTGGGACTTAATCACAAGTTGTATGTTTTCATTGATCGTCTCGTCATCAAATCTTCATTTCATTGATGATCCCATTAATCTGCGATCGAATTATTATTCCTAGCGTCATCAACTTTATGCCTCAGGAAATTGAGTTCCTTAAGTATTTATTGTTTACGTCTTTAGACACTCCGCTCCATCCTGGAGTTCAAGTGAATGCGACCGTGGACAAAAAACAATGATTGGTTACATAATTACCAAATTCCCTGGTCCACAGCTGCGAATCGTAATGTCAGGCAATCTTGGGCGACCAAAATTCACTCCTACCTCATGCTGTTCAGACATCGCACCACTGACAAGCAATGACAATCAATGGAAACCTATGATTGCCTGTTCAGCGGACTTCCCAGTTGAGCTCGTACTGTTTCTTCACCATATATGCTAGGAACTCTGTTCAAGAGCAGTGCAGTTCGAAACCGCGATCTCTCAACTGGTCCATCATCCCGAATATAATTCTACTTTGATCCTTCGCTCCGATATCTTGAGGGACTCAACAGAAAACATTCCCGCCAAGACACCTCCGCTACATGGATTTACGAAGTTGAGGTGCATTCATCGTAAACTCCTTCCTCGCCGGCCTGGCCGTGATGAAAGCCTGGAACAATATTGTACATTCTACTCTTCGGAAGCATCCGAGACTGGACCCTCTCTGATAGACGCCCTCATCCTGACACCGATTGTCTCCCCGGAGTCCAAATTACCCTATTATCATCCATCAGTCTATCACATTGCCTTTCGCTATATCATTTCAGCATCCTCTTCCTTTCTGAGAATTGAAGTTTTACCGCTCCCAGATATACCCACAGACCCAACCTCACGCCTCTATAGAACCTGTCTTGCATTGCTAGAAACCTTGCACAGGTATGGATGGGGGGCTCTGACAAATTATAAGAAACGGGTAGTACATGATTGCCTGGTCCCTCGAGAAGAATACCAAGACTTATATCTGGTAATGCGTGAAAGATATAAACATCTCGTTGCTACATGGAAAGAGGTCACGGACCCCCTGAAACATGTCTTTGAAGATATTGGTGTTGCGACGTTCTTGATGCTTTACTGGAAATCTGCTTATCAACATCATCCCTCTCCCGAAATTGTCACCTCTGATCCTAACCAACCATGGACAGCTTGGCCTAGACCACCTGCAGGATTTTTAGACTTTGGGTAAGGATGCCTGAAATGTATCCAACTCCTTACTAACGCCCATCAATGACAGGTGCGGTAACGGGTTGCTCACACATATTTTAGTGAGTGAAGGATACGCTGGAGGAGGAATAGATGTCCGATCCCGCCAATCTTGGGTGCAGTATCCACAAGAAACACAAGCGCAGCTTCGAATTTTTTCATTTGATCCTACGTCAAAGAAATTGCCACCTTTCCTACTGCCGGGCGTTTTCATCATTGGCAACCATGCAGATGAGCTAACTCCTTGGATTCCTGTTATTGCTACAATACACAAGGCAAGCGGCTATCTCTCAATCCCCTGTTGTGCCTGGAGTTTTGATGTGAAATTTGAACGCTCATCAACTCCGTTCTTCCCCGTGCCTAGTCGGGGTACGGTCGAGGAACCTTCATTAATCCACCCTGAAACTGGTTTACCCATAGAAATTGTCAATAATCTCAATTTGGGTAGGGACGGCAGCCATACGAGCTCGTATTCAATCTATCGTATATGGCTCGCCACCCTTAGTCTTCATTGTGGATGGGAACTCGAGTGCGAGGTCTTGAGGATTCCAAGCACGCGGAACTGGGCCATCGTAGGTGAGTAATCACACTTCACCTGAGCAAAGTCTATTTATACAGTTCTGCAGGCAGTAAAAGGTCGTCGACAGCGAAAGAAGAAGCCCTCTCAAACGCACAGGCTATAATCTCTGGCGTTATGAGCCGTGGCGTCTTCAAAGCAAGAAAACCCGAAGGAAAGGCAGAACAACATGGCCAGATGGAGTTATATTATTCTGACAGTGATCTCATTACAATAATATGATCATGAGATCGCAGCAATGGCTACACGGGCTTGACATGATCGATGTGCAAAAAATCTATGACGTTGTCCAGTTGCTGGTTCCCGCCGAGACGTGCAATTTCTTCGCGTATCTGCCGTTCCAGAGTGTCCAAGACTGTCATGGTATACTCGAAAGATTGGGTATGATCTCGCAAGTAATTGATGGTGTGCACCTTCAGTGTTGGTGTGGTCGGTCGTTTCTGCAAGACATCTGTAACATTCGGATATAATCATTATACTTCCTGTATCCATGATCTCACTTACTCAAGATCCGGCTATTGGAGGTGTCGGCAAAGATGCCATGCACAATGGGAAAAGAAAATTTTCCTTCAGTGAGGTCTTCCGCAAAGCCTTTGTTTGATGAGTACTGCGCATCAAAAATCAGATAGGGGTGTGATTTTCTAGAGAAATCAATTGCCTGAGCACTTTGTAAATTCATGAGATCATCACGGATTTGGAAAAAGACCCCAATCAAATTTACGAGAGGAAGATAGTTTCTACTTCACTTTAGTCACAGACTAAATAAGCGAGGAAAAACCCACACGTCGAGGTTTTGTGTAGCACAAGCCATCATAAGTTTGATGCCAATCCGCAACAATCCTCCCGTTTCTAGCAAGATCAGTAGCTGATGATATGGAAGCAGATGATGTTCTTACTATTGTTCACCATTTTTAGATATTCTTCTTCGCTTGGACATCGAAGGGAATCTCGCCAGAGGATTTCAAGACCTTGGCCACGATGAAGAGATAACAACTCTGCTGAAGATGTTTGCATCGGTGAACGGAACAATGGAACAAGATAAGAGTAAACTCACACGTCACTGCTGCATCGAGGTCGTAAGTCAAAGGCCTAGAAAGGCCCTGCTTCAAGGTAAAGAGTTTTTCAAATGCAAGGAAATACACATAATTTGCGCTGTTGATGGTTTGTGCAACTCCGTAGATCTTATGAGCCACTAAAAGGGTATATCAGACAGAAGAACAAGGAACAGAGAATAAGCTTGCCTGGTGCTCCTCTGCGAAGCTGAGAACGATCTTCTATGTCATCCACCCTGGCTATCTGGTTCAGCTTGGGAGCATAACAATTTCAACATATCTATATTCACATGAGACTAGCTGTGTGAAGCATGTCGACGATCATGGTGATGGTAGCGAGTTCTTGGAGCGGGACTTTAAGCCACTCATTGAATGCCGCTGTGAGCTTTCCACGAAAATCTTTCCCTGCATTTCCGACTGTGTATGTGAAGGGTTCTAAAAGCCCCTGTCGCCCGACGTCAACAGTTTTAATCAGTGATCAACTCTCAAGAGATAACATACCAACTCATTCTGTGGAGACCATTGAGGTTCTTGTGAAAGAGCTCCCAGAATGTTATCATATTTGTCCATGATGATTCAGGAGTAGGGTCAATGACGCTCTAAGGGACAAATGTGATTTTCATAGTCCCTAGATGTGACATCATTATGTCACATACGTGTCTCTTGTTGAAACAAACTATGATTTCACCTCTCTATTAGATAGTAAATTTTTTTCTTACCTGTCAATATGTTTCATGAGATACTTCATCTACAGCTTCACTCGAAACTTCACTCGTTTGGTACGAGCAATTGACAGACAAACTCAATAACTTAGGCTCCCACTTCCTGGGGAAAACTTCTTGAGAAAATTGTCAGTAAAATGAATCCTAAGCCCATATTTGTCTCCATTCCACAGTAGATCAAGAAAACTTCTGGATATATAGTATGTAACCTTGATTCAAGCTGGGCCAGATCACGATTAGGGAAGTCTGCCCCCAGATTCAGGCTCGGCATCTCGGCATGGAGCATGAGAAGTAGCATCTGCTACAGGCACATGTCAAATGATGTATACGCTGATAAGCAAACAAAAACAAAACAAATTGCCAATAAAGGATAGTGGCCAAGAAGAAGGGCAGGTAGCCTACCTACCCTTGCCGGATCATGATATCTCATCCAATATTCCATCTCTGTGTACCTGGGCATTGCAACTGTAAACGTGGCGGATCAAGGCTTGGTGTCATATGTACTGTCATGCTATCAGTTTCTTACTAAACTCCAAAAAAAAGCGTGCAACATCTGACACTCTCACCGGGCGGACAATCCGCCCCACACTGCTGAATTAGATATTGAATATCACGAAAGTTAGGAACTTTATTTGATCATAGGGAAGATTTTATGTCAATGGATTTGAACCAGGGTTTTGCCTGACCTTCAAGATTTTTAAGTTGACAATCCATGTAAAGGCAAGCTGATGTCATGAAAAGCTTCGAGTTGTATTGCTGCTGGATATGATCATCATTTAAGTC
>Ga0153949_1000717_pt1 | contig 11695 bp, 10 predicted proteins | sample TSNJ033MetaG_FD_104705 | JGI IMG/M metagenome (GOLD analysis project Ga0153949, IMG submission 104705) | Attine ant fungus gardens microbial communities from New Jersey, USA - TSNJ033 MetaG | ecosystem: Host-associated > Fungi > Mycelium > Unclassified | place: USA: New Jersey, Wharton State... | reverse complement strand
ATCCTGGCCGCCCAGCTTTGCTTCGGCAAAGGCCGCCGCGACCGCCTCGATGTCGTCCACGGTTTTAGGGACCTCTAGGTTCAGCTGATCAAGCCAGTCTTGACGAATGTTCAGGTTGGATATTCCTCCCACCACCACGTCAATGCCAGGAAGAGCTACCTGTTTTCCCTGGTAACTGGTATCCTCATAGGCCCGGCGGCCGGTGGAATCCATCGCTTCCTTTACCTGGTCAGAGGCGTATTCTTGGAATAGGGCAGTGATGTCATAGAGCATATCGGACTTTGCTGCCCGGAGCATATACTGGCGATTGACGGACACTCCATCAGGCAACGTGTCGCTTGCGATGCACAACGAGACTTTCTGCTCAAAGTCCTGTCCGGCCGCTGCCGACCAGTCACAGATAATTTTGATGTTGTAATTCTCTAGGAGATAATCTGTGTATTGATTATTATCCACACTTTTTCCTTCAGGAAGTGTGTCGGTGGGGTTGATCCATTGACCTGTGTGCACCTCCACCACCTGGTCAAATTTCATAAATGCCTTTTCTCCCGTTCCGCCGGTAGAATCCGTTTGCGGAGCAGAATCTTCCGCCTGGCTTTCCGCTTGACTGTTCGCCTCGGATGCCGCACAGCCTCCGAAACAGGCGACCAGCATGCATGCCGCCAACAGGAAGACAATCAGTTTCCTTTTCAACGCAGTTCCTCCTTCTCTGCTACAAAACCATTTTTATTGGGTTCCTTTTTGCAACATAATGATACCATGCCCAAATTAATGATACAACCTAGAATTGTTTTGTTTGTTTTGCACAATTCATCCAGCTAAAAAACAATCTGCCAGCAAAGCGAAACGGAAAGCGGGCAATTGTCCGCTTTCCGTTTGTCTATCGGGTGAATTGTTTTCGATACTGAGAACAACTGACCCCTTCCCGTTCCTGAAATACCTTGGAGAAATACTTGCTGTCTTCATATCCCACAAGGACGGCAAGTTCCGCTACTGTATAGTTCCGTTGTTGCAATAAGGACTTCGCCAATAAGATTCGCTTATCCAGAACATACTCGTGGAAGGTGCTTCCTGTCCATTTTTTGAAAATTGTAGAAAAGTAGCTTCGGCTCAATTGAACCGCTTCCGCTACATCCCTCGACCTGATCGGCTCAGCCAGGTGGCGGTTGATATATAGAACCGCGGACAGGATACACACTGGAATCAAGGTATAGTCCGGTTGTGTCAGGCAATCCTCCTCCAATTGCTTTTTGCAAAGGGAAATCCAGTGGATATATTCGCCCTTCGTGAGGAAAGAGGGGGCGGGAAAGGGCTTGTGGAAGCAGCTTTCCAGCTTCTGTCCAATCCAAAAGGCCAATTTCTCCATCTGGGGCAGGGATAGGGGCGTCTCCTCCAATTCTAAGGCCATATCCTCCAATTTCACTTGGTCATACATCCAATAGAGCCTGTCCCAACAGGTCCACAATTTTTTGAGGCGCTCCGGGTCCACCCCAAGCAAAGGCGCCTCCTCGCGGAAAATGGGATCGGAGAACTTTTTCGCCAATAACGCCCCTATACGCTGAAATGCTAAAACGCTCTCATCCTCTTCCAGCCGCAGCTTAGAAATATAATCCAATGCGCCGAGCCTCAAAGCGCTTTGTACATACTCAAAACTTTCGTAAAAGCTCAATACTACATACTGAAGCCGGGGAAATTCTTTTTGACTGGCCTCTATAAATTCCAGCCCCGACATAATAGGCATGGACATATCTACGATAGCCAAATCCACTGCCTGTTCCCGCAAGAATTCCATAGCGCACAAACCATTAGGAACATCCCCCACAACGGTCATGCCGTACTCTTCCCAGGGTACAATGGAAATTAACCCTTTTCGAGCCAATTTGTCATCATCAATAATCAGAACCTGGTACATTCTCTCCTCCAGTATCTTCCCGCAGCGGGATTCGGATAGTGACCTTCGTCCCATTTTCTGGTGCGCTCTCAACCTGAAGCTCCGCCCGGCCGCCGTAAAACGACTGTAGAATCAACTCCACATATTTTAGACCTATTCCACGCTTTAATCCCCGATCCTCCGATATCCGCGCGGAGTCCACGGAAAACCCCAAGCCGTCATCCCTGATCACGACCTCCGCGTGGTTTTCCTCATGATGTACGGAAACCCACAGATTGCCTAGGTGATTCATATTGTGGCACACGGCGTTCTCGGCAATAGGCTGCAAAATCAATCTGGCGCAAGGCGTCTGCAGGTAGGGGCCCTCATCAATATCGTACCAGACCTTGAAATCATACCGGCAGAGCTGAAGCTCCACATAAGCCTTCAAAGCCATAACCTCAGTGAACAGGGTTGCGTTGCAATTCGTTTTCCCCAGGCTATAGCCCAAAATGTAATTGAGCTGATGAACAAACCGCTTGATGTCAGGCTGATGATTGGTCACCGCCATCCAGTGTACCGTATTCAGGGCGTTCATCAAAAAATGCGGGTTGATTTGATAGTAAAGCTTGTCCAGTTCTAACTGCATTTTCTCTTTTTCCTGCCGCCGTTCCGTTACCAATAGCTCCTGGATTTGTATCTTCATTACATTGATGCTGTCAAACAGCTGGTCAAACTCCTGTAGGCGGATGTTATGCTTGGATTGTGTAAAATCTCCCTCTGTAACCTGTGCAATTTCTTGGCGAAGGATATTCATAGGCCGAAAAATCAGGTAGAAAATCATCGCTATAGTGAAAAAGATAAACACAATGGCAGCGACTAACACCATTAGGACACCGCCCCGCCAAAATTGCATGGCCTTGTTGTAATTGCTTTTAGGGACCAAGAGAATATTATGAAATCCATATTTGCTTTCCGACCGCATATAACTATATTCGTCGAGCATATAAACGCTGTTTCCCATCCCATCGCCTTCCTGTGCCGGGAAAGAAGACCCGACAGGAAACGCTTCGTGGCTGCTGTATTGGATGACGCCGTCCGGGTCTATTTGCAGCCAAAAATAGGGCATAGCCCGCAGCTCCGTAAGGGTTTCCAGCATGAGCGGCACCTTGGAGAACAATTCCAGGTATATTGCCATAGAATGGCCGTCCTTCATCTTTACTATCCGGCTGACAGAGACGGTGTCTTTACAATAAATCACACAGTCGCTGGTGTGCATGGCGTAAAATGTAAGAAAACCGCTTTCCTCTATGCCGGTCCGGCGAAGTATGGGATGCTTGTTTAGGGAAAAACCGTTCCGGACAGCCAGATTATTGTAGTAACTGGACCGGATGTCTCCCTCCCCCTCATTGGGTTCGAAGCATAGGACCAAGGAGCTGTCACTGTGGGTAAAACGAAGCGCCGCGATCGTTGAGGTCATATTGTTAAGGTGCGCAATTCGGTCATAATGGTCGGTCGCCTGAATATAGGACTGGATCATACCGCCAACAATAGATGGTGGTATCATTTGCTGGGATATTTGGAGCAACTCTGTATATTCGCTGTCAATTTGTTCCGAAAGCTGTTTAATATCCCCGGCTAGTATTGTTTCTATCCTCGTTTTTTCCGCCGCTTGCATGGCCAGATAGGAAACCGTAATCATGAGAATAACACTTAACAGGGAGCAAATGACGAGGATCAACGCAAGCCGCTGTTTCAGGGTTGGCGTTGTCCCCGGCAGTATTCGCGGCAGTACTAATTTTTTCATATGTTCCTCTCTAATAAATTTACGTTTTTCTTCAAAAAGCTCCGAAATCATCCCCGTCACTGTCGATTTCTTGGATTTGCTCATTGTTGTATATAATTAAAATATATCATATAATTGTATGCAATACCAGCTAAAAGAAATATATCTTGCCCGGCAGGGAAATGTCTGACACTGCGGGGCCTTGAGCGGGAGAGCTTCAACCTTGGATACAGCTGGCTCTATCAGTTTGCCTATCCGATGCTTGACATGGAGCCCACTCCAAGGCGTACAATAAACTTAAAAAAGAGAAGGGGTATACTATATGATTTACAGGGATTTCCAAGACTTAAAATTATCCGCGCTCGGGTTTGGCGCTATGCGGCTGCCGGTTATCGCCGGCGATGACGCAGCGATTGATGAAGCTCTGACGTCGGAAATGGTCGCCTATGCAATGCAACATGGCATTAACTACTATGACACGGCCTGGGGGTACCACGGTGGAAACGCGGAAATTGTTATGGGCAAAGCGCTGAAGCAATATAGACGGGGTAGCTATTATCTGGCGACGAAATTTCCTGGGTATAACCTTTCCAATATGGATAAGGTCGAAACTATCTTTGAGGCCCAGCTTAAAAAGTGTGATGTGGACTACTTTGATTTCTACCTGTTCCACAATGTCTGCGAAATGAACATAGACAGTTACCTCGATAAAAAATATGGAATCCTTGATTACCTGCTGAAACAAAAAGAGAATGGCCGTATTCGGCATTTGGGCTTCTCTGTACATGGCAGTTTGGCGGTTATGAAGCGGTTTCTGGAAGCTTATGGCGAGCATATGGAGTTCGGGCAAATCCAGTTGAATTACATCGACTGGTCATTCCAAGACGCAAAATCCAAGCTGAAATTGTTGGATAAATATCAGATTCCTGTTTGGGTGATGGAGCCGCTGCGCGGTGGGAAACTGGCCTCTTTGTCCAACGAAGACGCCGCCAAGCTGAAAGCGTTGCGTCCGGATGAGAATATTCCCGCATGGGCATTCCGCTTCCTTCAGGCCCTTCCAAATGTGACATTGACACTTTCCGGCATGTCCAATATGGAGCAATTGCAGGCCAACATCAATACTTATAAAACCCACAAGCCGTTAAGTGAGCGGGAATTCGACACATTGCTTGGAATTGCGGATGGCATGGTGAAAAAGATTGCCTTGCCCTGTACGGCTTGTAATTACTGTGTCAGCCATTGCCCGCAGCAACTGGATATTCCTGGACTACTTGAGCTTTACAACGAACATTACTTCACCGGTGGCGGATTTATCGCCCCCATGGCAATGATGGCAATACCGGCAGACAAACAGCCAAGCGCCTGTGTTGGTTGTGGCAATTGTGAAGCTGTTTGCCCGCAACAAATCAAGATTGCCGGGGCGATGTCTAATTTTGTCCAAAAGCTAAATGCTTAACAAGGGGGATGCTGTGGAGAAAGTAAGTATTATTTTAATGGTTTTCACCTTCAGCGTTATTTACATTTGAATTTTTGATTGCGAGCCCGTCTAAAACAGTTGCGTCAGGTTCTGCGTCTTTAATGCTGCTGACCGCGCTGGGAAACCCGCTGCCACAGAGTGTTTTTGGGATTAATATCACCCCCTCCTTGCTGCGAATTATGTTGAACGCTATTGAGCAATTTCAATATTTAATGAACTGTATAACCGCGATCAACGGCTATAGCCTCAAGTACAGTGAGATTATTCGATAAATACTCGACATCTTGCAGCGTTTCTCCATCCTGAAGATTCCAACATGCCCATATCGCAACCTCAACATAAAGGCATTGTATTAGTATATAATCCGGATAATCAAGCCGCTTTGATAAGATCTTAATGATATGCAGAATTTCTTCGCAATCATTCCAAGCAAATGTATCTCTGAACTCTTCCAGAATGAAACGGGATATATCCATTACAGGGTCACCAATGACCCCTTTGGGATCAATAATTTTATACTTGCCTGATTGGTCAATTAAAATATTGTCATTATGAATATCACCATGAAGCAATCTGCGTCTGCTGTATATAGCAGAAACGCTACTGTAAATATCTCTTGCCGCAATAAGCTTGCCGAGCAATTTGCTATTTATGTTTTTCAGTTTCATAAATGCGATCCTGTCATTGAGCCACTCATTATAGGTAGGGAATATAGCGGCGCCGGTTATGGGATATGACTTATGCAGATCCTTATATAGACTACAGAAAACATCGATCCTGGTATTCCTTGATTGTACTGACCAAAGCGTACTTCCAGGGAAGACAAGCTCTTCCAGAATTATTTTCCTGTCTTCGTCCATATCAAAGACTTTGCAAAATATTTTGTTGTCATATTCACGCAGGAATCTATACTCAGTCAAAGCATATGATTGTTTCAAGTTGGGGCGTTCAATCTTTAGAACACAATTTCCATATATCGCAGACCTACAGAAAAATACCGCATTTCTGGAATAAGAAGGTACCAATTGAAAATAGCTTAACTTCCATCTTTGTGACGCGATATTCAGATAGTCGATAATAATATTATAAAATGATTTCCCGAAATGAATAACGATACTATCTGTATCATTTCTACTTAATATTCTCAAATTACGCATCGAGTCTTTTTTCCACAGAAGCTACGGCCTCTTCCGCTTTTTGCAGGGTTTCATCTATATCTCTGTCTGTATGGGCTGTGGAAACAAATATATTCTCAAAATAATGGGGATGAAACAAAATACCCCTGAAAAGCATTTCCTCCCACCAGATACGGAATATGTCCTCTTTTGCATATAGAGAAGCTTCCCGGTAATTTGTTATGGGTCTGTCGGAAAACCATACCTGGAACATCGCTCCAATGCCGACAACATGGGCTGGAACCTTTGACTTTGCCCATATATCATTAATCCCGTCTCTTAATTTGCTTGATTTATTATTCAATTCATCATAGAGGCCGGGTGTCCTCAGATAATCAAGCGTTGCGGATGTGGCGCTAAGTGCGATACCATTGCCGCTGTATGTTCCTGCTACGCTTACTTTTCCTGAATCAACAAGCTTCATAATCTCTTTCTTGCCGCCAAGAGCCGCAACAGGATAACCGCCGCCCATTCCTTTTGCAAATACAGATATGTCCGGTTCTATTCCGTAATATCCCTGAGCACCGGACAGTGTTATACGAAAGCCGGTAATCACCTCATCATAAATAAGTAGAATCTCATACTTTTCCGTCAATCTGCGCATACCTTCCAGATAACCGGGCTTTGGAAGGATACAGCCGGTGTTACACATAACAGGCTCCGTGATAACAGCCGCAATATCCTCATGGTTTTCCTCAATAATCCTCGCCAGGGCGTCCAGGTCATTCCATTGGCATATGATAAGGCTGTCCCCTATGCTATCTGGTACGCCCGGCCCCTGCGGTTCAGGAGTACAATTGCCAAATTCATCGATAGCGTTTTTTGAGGGGTGTTTGCTCCAGTAAATACTGTCCGAAAAACCGTGATACATTCCTTCAAATCGTATAATTTTTTTGCGCCCCGTATATGTTCTTGCAAGCCGCAAGGCGTATGTAACCGCTTCGGTTCCTGAGTTTAGAAAGCGCACCTGTTCCACACTTGGAACACACTCCGTCATTTTACGGGCAGCAATGTTATCAAGCTCACTTGCCAAGGCGGAAACTGTTCCCACTTCGTTTATATGCTTCGTTACGGCTGCGGTAACGATTTCATGCCTGTGGCCCAACAGCATCGGCCCAAGGCCAAGCAGATAATCGATAAACTCATTTCCGTCCACATCTGTGATATGAGAACCTGTTCCTTTTTCAGCAAACAGGGGATATGGTTCCCACCCTGACCATACAGCACGGGCAGTGCTGTTTACACCGGCGGGCAAGTATTTCCTTGCTTCTTCAAATAACTTTCCGCTTTTGGGAAATCGGCGCGTATATTCTTCTGTGGATATATAATTTTTACTCATGAATAATTCTCCTCACGCTTATAGGATTCTTAATCTTCTGCTCAGAATTGTCTTTTGGACGTGTCTATAGATATCAATTATCTCCACAAGCTCTATCAAGCTTTTTGCTACGCAAGAGCATACGGAGCTTAAATATGCATCCGGCGCCAATAAATCAGGAACCATTACTGTAATACACCCGGCAGATACTGCGCTTTTTATACCGTTGCTGCTGTCCTCAACCGCAATACATTTGCCTGTTGATAAGCCCAATGCTCCAGCCGCTGCTTCGTAAACATCAGGATAAGGTTTGCTTCTTGCAACCATATCACCACATACAACAGCGTCAAAATATTTGTATATCTCTGCCTCTTTTAAGTATCGCTCCGCTTTGCTCTTTGAAGTTGATGTGGCTACGGCAGTTCTATACCTGTTTGTTTCTAGGTAAATAAGTATTTCACGTACACCATCTTTTACAGGGATGCCATCTTCCTTCAATCTGCTCCTTATAAGCGCTGAAGTTTCTTGTTCAAAGCTGTCAAAGTCAAACTCAGCTCCAAACACCGTTTCAAGTCGTATTTTGTATTCTGAGTCAACCATGCTGCATGTTTCCGCATATAATTCTTGTGGCATATATTGCCCGTATTTATGGAGCACTTCATTGCTGCATTCAAGCTCAAGCCTCTCTGTATCAAACAAAACGCCATCCATATCAAATATCACTGCTTTTATCACAGTAAGCCTCCCCCCATAGTTGACCTTTATAAACACGCTTTTGTTAAATCGGCTGTCAAATGGTTCGTTCGTCTTTTCTGAAGCAGTGCGGAAACGTCAAGAACCGTTGACAACGTAGGATACTTAAATTTTCCAGAACCGCTTCCCCTTTTCATCGCAATATGTTGGCATATGCTCTCATTCTTAATAATATAAACTTTAGAGTAACCTCTAAGTCAAGAGGTTTTGAAAAGCATTTTTCGCGGGGATATGAATGCGCTATGCTGTAAATGATGTACCGAAGCGGACAAGTTTGTCTCCGCTACTTAAAATTGACCTGCCGAAGAAGAAAATCAGCACTGCCACCATAAGCCCAATCGTCACTTGCATGCATTTGCGCATACCTTCCCGTATGCGTCTGAATTCACGTTTTCCGAAGTTTTGCGCTACAAAGGTTGACATGGCCGTTCCGAAAAGCGCCCATAATTTGATAAATTAACGTATCGGTTTTGCTCGCGGCGGTGTAGGCGGCAATGTCCGCGCTGTCCAGCGCATCAGTATCAATCTCACGCATGTGCAGTTGGCTGTTAATTTGCAAATAAAAGCAGCCCATAAGGGGCTGCTTTTTGCGAAATAAATAGGATATTGAGAAGTCGAAGAAGCAAATAATTTGCTAAAATAAGGATTAAAAAACAAGCAAAGGAACAGGCTCCTCTTTGCACATTAACTCACTTGTTTCCCCATCCTTGAAGTGCACCCCATTTGTTAGACAGTATGGTATACTGAAATAACAAGTGGGGTGATTTTATGGCTAGAGGAGTACAAATAAAGGAATACACAGGCGAATATAAGCAAATGGTAGTGGAAACGGTACGAGAAGAAGGATTGAGTTACAGAGAAGCGATGAGACGTTTTGGGATCGGCGGTGCAGAGCGTATCCAGAAATGGGAACGTATCTATCTGGCAGAAGGTCCGAAGGGACTATATATTGAACGCCGTGGCCGGGCTTGTTCAGAAAATGGGACGAAAAAAGGGCAACCACCGAAGCTGGATAAGAAAGAAGAAGAGGATCTGATAGCGGAAAATCAGTGGTTGCGGGCGGAGAATGCATATCTAAAAAAATTGAATGCCTTGGTTTTAGAAGAGGAACGCCGAGACAAAAGGCGCAAGTGATCTGGGAACTAAGGCATGAGCACAAGATTACACTGTTGATTGAAACGTCGGGACTGCCGCGCAGCACGTATTACTACTATGCAAAACATAGAAATGACGTTGATAAATACAGTGAGATTAAAGAACAGATCACAACAATATACCACGAAAATAAAGGTCGGTATGGCTATCGCCGGATAACTGCCGAATTACATAACCGCGGTTATGTAATTAATCATAAAACGGTGCAGCGACTGATGAAACAGCAAGGTATCGTTTGTATAGTACGGATGAAGAAATATTGTTCATACAAAGGCGAGGTGGGGAAAATTGCGCCGAATATACTTGAGCGCGACTTCAATGCGGACAAGCCGGATTCAAAATGGGTTACCGATATCACGGAGTTTAGCTTGTTTGGGCAGAAGATTTACCTTTCTCCTATTCTGGATTTGTACAGCGGAAATCTTGTGTCCTACACTGTTTACGATCATCCAACGCTTAGCATGGCTACTGATATGTTGACAAAAGCGTTTAACACTATACCGGACGGTACAAACTTGATTTTGCATTCGGATCAAGGTTGGCAATACCAACACAAACAATACCGACGAATGCTTACAGCAAAGGGCGTCCGTCAGAGCATGAGCCGAAAAGGAATTTGTCTGGACAATGCTGTCATGGAAAACGGTAGGCCGGAATTTTTTGTGTAAATATGATTTTCCAATGGACAGAAAAACAGCATAAAGATTATGATTTGACCCACAAATCAGAGGTGGGGATTTGCCCGGCAGCCCGGTCGCCAAATAGGATGTTCAGCTGGCTGATGACTTGATCCCAATTTCGACAACGGGCAGTCCAGTGTTCGACAATTTTTGTCGACGCCAGATACAGCATTTTGCGCAGGGAATCATCATTGGTAAAGGACGGCTTGTTCTTAGTGATCCGCCGGAACTGCCGGTTAAGTCCCTCAATGATATTGGTTGTATATATGATTTTCCGAATCTCAGGCGGATATGCATAAAAGGTAGACAAGATATCCCAGTTGTCCTCCCAACTCTTGACGCAAGAGGGGTATTGTTTGCCCCAGATTTCCTTGAAAGACAGCAGGTTTTGCAGCGCCTCCTCCTCGGTGACAGCCTGATAGACCTTTTTCAGATCAGCCATGAGAGCCTTGATATCCTTCCAACTCACATATCGGGTACTGGAGCGAATCTGGTGGATGATGCAGCGCTGGATGTCTGCCTTGGGATATGCGGCGGCTATGGCCTCACGGAAGCCGTTGAGACCATCCACGCAGAACAGGTAAACGTCCTTTACGCCACGGCTTTGCAGGTCTTGCAGTACCCCCATCCAGAATTTTGAACTCTCATGCTGACCGATCCAGATGCCCAGAATATCCTTGCGGCCATCCATGTTGATTCCCAGCACCACATAGGCTGCCTTTGTCACGTACTGGTGGTTCTCTTTTACCTTGTAGTGGATGGCGTCCAGGAAAATGAAAGGATACACGACCTCCAAAGAGCGGTTCTGCCATGCGGTAACCTTCGGCATGATCTTCTCGCTGATCTTGCTCACAAGCTCCGGTGAGATGTCCACATCATACAGCGCCTTGATTTGCTCTGCAATGTCCCGCTGACTCATGCCACAGGAGTACAACCCAATAATCTTTTCCTCCATGCCATCTGCATTGCGGTCATATTTTGCGATGATCTGTGGCTCGTACTCGCCCTTCCGGTCGCGGGGTACCCGGATGTCCACTTCGCCCAGTTGTGTTTTCACTGTCTTTTTCGAGTACCCGTTCCGATAGTTTTTTGACAAATCTGTTTCGCCTTCATCCGACACGCGCTCGCTTTTTTCGTAGCCTAACTTTTCTTCCAATTCACATTCCATTACCTGCTGAAGCACTTCACCGAACACCTCTTTCATCGCTGCCATCACATCCGCTGTGCTCTCGAATTTCTGGCTGTTTACGAATTCCTTCATCATTGTCGCTGGCGTTTTCTCCATTAAAAATACTTCCTTCCGTTCAAGTTTTTCTCATGCTGAAATTCTTGTCCATCAGGAAGTATCTTATTCACTTTTACACAGAATTTTCGGCGGTCTCTGGAAAACTTTTTTGGGCTGCTCAAAAGTGAACTGCTGTATTTGCAGAAATTCGACTCTCTCTCCCAATTCCGTACCGATTTGGACGATTATCTTGATT
>Ga0153949_1000714_pt1 | contig 11704 bp, 12 predicted proteins | sample TSNJ033MetaG_FD_104705 | JGI IMG/M metagenome (GOLD analysis project Ga0153949, IMG submission 104705) | Attine ant fungus gardens microbial communities from New Jersey, USA - TSNJ033 MetaG | ecosystem: Host-associated > Fungi > Mycelium > Unclassified | place: USA: New Jersey, Wharton State... | reverse complement strand
TCAAGACACGCAGCTTCTCCACGAAAATAAGTTTTTTATGTCTATTATATACATATATAGACGTTTCAAACGTCCAATTAACGACAGCAGGAAGTCCATCCTTCCTCGGTTCCCATGTTCTTCTATCTAGTTCTTCCTTTTGATGTGTGAATGGGCACTTTTACACTCCTTTACTGCAGCAAAAGTAGTGCTCAGACGCATTGAAGAACTCATATAGACAGACCCCTCTCAAGCAAAATCTAGCTCAAGTTAAGGATGGAGCAGTCGGTCCGTCTACCGAGTAATCACCCACGGGTGTTAATGGCATATCCGTCGGCGGACGACCGGAGATGGTCGACAAAGGCTGGGACTTTCCTAAAACGTTCAATGTTCAGCGTCGCATTGTTCAAAAAGCAGCCCAAACTTTGTTTATATGTAAGATCCCCATAAAGGGACAAAACCTAGGATCGAAATGGCCATAAAGGATGAGAATCTTGGATACAGACAGCAGACATGCATAGCTACTGAAACTATTGAACAATGCAGATGGTATAGCTCCGGGTGGATACAGTATTGAAGTGTAAACGAGTGTGGATCAGAGGCAAAAGGCAGTTAAAATTAGCAAATTAGGGAAAACAAAGAGGAAACGAGTTAAGAACAGAGAGAAGAGAACCCGTTTTCCTGGAAAGATGATAGCCATAAAAACGTGTCACAGCAGTGAAGAAGAGTCGCCCATCAGCCTCTCACCTCAACCCAAAAATGCAAGCTCAGTCACCCTTCTGACTTCATCATTCTCGATTGTCTTCATTTCGTGGATGATGCTTCCACGAGTGTGTAGTGTGGGTTGAAGCGGCTTCCGTACACTGAGGCCAGTTGAGGTGGTATCACTACTTGAGGTCTTGAAATGTTTCGACGGCTTAGGGGATGGCGGCAAATGCGGTGTATCAAATATCTTTATCTTCTCGCCGACTGGCACCATGAAGGGTGCATCATATGACGACCGAGTCTTTGTCCAATCGTCGACACCTCTCCTCAGGTTTCCCATCGATGAGGAAACGAACATTGGTCTGTAGTTCTCATCAGATAATGCTGTAGACTGTCCTGTTCGCTTGAAGGGATTAAAGGACTTTTGTTTCTCCCGTTTCCCTGCATCTTCGTATCCTCTTTCACGTCTAGTTAAAACCGGTTGATGCATTGGCATTTCGAGAGTCGGCAATGGCCACAGTGGAGGTGATTCTGGCATATCAAACACCATCGCACCCTCCACTGGACTCTCTATGATCATAGGGACGGATCGAGGATATTCTGGGATCTTAAGACCAAGCAAATTATTCTTGCCTTTGTATCTACAACCGACACTCGAGGACTCAGTCGTATTGAGAGTGGATGATCTAGTCGTGTTGAGAGTGGACGATCTAGACGGATTCTCCAAAGATGGTGTCCTCAACGAAGATGACTCGGAAATGGAGGTCAATCGTGTTGGGGAATCCGGCCGACGTTGTAGAGAAGCTGCAGAGGAAGATATTGAAGACGATCGGCTGAAACTACTTGAATGACACGGAGGTGTCAACGAGATAACAGGGTTCGTGCAAGGTGGCGCTGATAATGATGAATGATGAGATCCCCCATGTTTGTGTCCATTAACATTGGGTGCATGATCGACACCGTCATGCTTCAAGGCCAAGGGGCGAGGTAGATTGTCGTTTGCCACAGGCATAGATTGTCGAGACGATGCCGAGGGCTGGTGCGAGAATCGTCGTACATCATTCATCGAATCTGGAGATATATCTCCGAGGACTGTGAAGCGTGGAGGTTCATTGACTTTTGCTACCGTTTCTGACGGCGGCGATCGAGAAAGATCTGGTGAGCTCGCAGATGCTGACAAGGAGGGTCCAAATCGGAAGTGCTTCATACGCTCGCGCTCACCAGCTTCTGCAGGCATGGTAGACGTAGATACCATGTTTCGATCCTCCCATTGCTGCCTGATGACTTGAGCAGCTGATGGTTCGGGTGAGTTGTTGAAGGAGCTACGATCAGGAGGGATGACTGGGTTACGACGATCTTGATCAGCTTCCTGTCGACTGAGGTCTCTTGGAGGCAATAGACCACGTTCGCGCAGCGCAGCCTCACGTCTCTGTTTCGCTCTCGGGCTCGAGCTTGGACTAGCAGGCGGGGGCGATGTGGAAGATGCGGGGAAGCGGGATCTAAAGGTAGAGCTGATCACTCGTAGTATGTTCTTGGATGTGGACCGCGAGTGCTTGTCAATAGGATTCTGTCTATAGTTGCAGTACATGAGGATAGGCAAGGGAGTTTAAGAAGAATTGGGGGACAACGTACTTTTTGGACTTTTTAACGTCGGCTTTTGCCTTCATTTGGTTATCTCTGGATCTAACCAGTTAATGTGAGACATGACTCGGAAACGTCGGCACGCACCCAAAACCTCTTGCAGCTGCGGTGGTCATAGTTTCTGTTGAATCTGGTTTCACCTTTAGTCCTGATGCGGCATGACGACGGGAGGGGATGATTAAGGTAAGAAATGATTTTCGGGATTTCATGGTGCTGGACACAAAAGATTGGAGGAGGAAAAAAACGATTCTCGTCTGATAAGTAGGAGGAAGGTGGCAGCTGAGAACCGATTGACGGGGGTCAGAATGAAAGGGACCGTGATGGAATGCAAATGAGCATGTGCACCGTTGGTAAGTCTGCAGTCTCACAAGTTCTGATCACTTAGTCCCTGATTGGGGTCTGTCAGCTGGACCCGGATCCAGCGGAATATTGAGGAGCGGAGGAACTCGTGTGCGAAAGGGTAAGACAAGCATGAGTTAGGCTGTACATGGTCGTTATTATAACAATTCTCTGGCAAGAGATCTGTCTTTGGGACGAAATCCACGTGAGAAATGTTTGCTACCCAGATTTGATGTGGGCAACGTAACTCTTCCATCTCAGATTCTTCTGCTCGCATAATTGTTGTTGAGACTCCCCACTAGAACCCATCAGCAACCCATTGCCGAGGGTTAGACGAGCGCCTGGTATCCTATTGAATCCGAAAGATGCATCATGGGCAACGTGCGAACATTTCTGTTAGTATCATGATATGGATATTACATGGACTCCGAAACAGATGGGGGAGTCCTTGTGGAACATGTTGATCAGTACTTGGAGTTCCGTGAAGCAAAGCTTCTATCTGGTCTGATCAGACTCAAGTAACCCCTTTCAGCTGAAACTCTGGCCTGTTTTGTTTTGTGTTCCAAAAGCGCCACTCAATTAACAAGCCCGGCTGGTTATTTCTTGTCTCTGTTATACGCCGCTGGCGGCAAAATTCAGGTTATAAGGCCATGTGTGAATATACTACCCAAACGGCGTTAAAGGCATATAACCGAGGGATTCCGGCTCGACCTCATGAGGTACTTAAAAGGATACTTCTACAGAGATTCCCCGATGGCCGCAAATAAGTGGATCCTGTGGAAAGTCTCATGTGGCGGCTTCGATTCACTCCTGTCAGAATCATCCCTAAAATAGAGGGATGCTTAATACCGACGGTGCGCTTGACTTTGTGAAAATGTAGGTTTGCAGAAAATACTTGTCCGATGTCGTTGGTGCGTCAATGAGACTCACATCACCTGCAACTTGATATCTAACTTGATATCACGACAAGAACAATGAAATTCCAATAGTGTGCTCCACCTCACTTCCATGCAGAATGGCTCATTTTTACTTTTCAAAGATAGGCACCATTTGATCACAAGCTCAGCGCTATCTATTCTCAGCATTGAAGAAATTTAGAGCCAAAACTGGGCTCTTCACCCCCACTTGTGCTTCGCTAGCATTCAATTCATAGATGGCGTGTCATTTCGGGTGTAATAAAAGTTGCCCCACCCACCTTGCTCTGGGAGTAATTTACACTCCCCCCCACCACCTGATCGTACGATATGAAATGAAGGTACGTTATAGTGCAGTGCAACCTTTCAAGCTAGTACTGACACTTCAAGTTCGACCGAACAAGCAGAAATCTGTTTTACGATAGATCAATCTTGCACTAATCCTGTTTGAACGTCGTATGCTGCCTGAGTCACTTGTCTTTTGAAAAAATCAATGAGTTATTACACGGGGCTTGATACACACCAGAGTCACCGGCACTTTGACGGAAAAAAGGAAAAAAGAAAAGACAAAGTTGTAGTTGTTGTGTCCAAGTTCTGGATGATCTCATTGATCCCCGCCTCTCTCTCTCTCTCCTTCCTCCCTTCTCAGCGCACAAAAAAAGACCACAAGTCTCTCCACCAATGTCGATATATCCGACGAAATCATACCCTATTACCAAAGGTCTTTCCGAATTCGAGATCCTCAAAGCCTCACACAAGTACGTTACAAGCACTAACCACACACACACATATATGTATATGTATGGTTATAAAAAAAGGTTTCTTCGCGAGGACACGGACGAAAGTCAAACCAACGATAACGAGAACGGAGAAGACAAAGAAGAAGCAGAAGAAGACAAAGAAGAAGGGAGGATAAACACAAGTACCCAAAAGAAGAAGCACAAGGCAACCGCTTGGGAAGACCGATTAGCAGAAAACTATTATCACAGTCTCTATCGCGAATTCGCCGCGTGCGACTTGAAGCATTACAAGTCGGGTCATGTACGTCTTCGTTTTCAAAAGCGGGCTTTTTTTTTTTGCTCATCCTGAATGGATGATACATGATACAGTTTGCATTACGCTGGCGCACAGAAACCGAAGTCGTCTCAGGAGCAGGCGAATCTACCTGTGGCAATACGCGGTGTTATCGACATCACCACGACCACGATCACAACCCATTCAAACCAAAACCAAAACAGAAAAAACAACGACCCTTGTCCACACTGGAACTTCCATTTTCCTATATCGAGCACGGAGAATCTAAATATGCACTCGTCAAAGTCGTGCTCTGCACGAGATGTGTAAAGAAGCTGATGTGGAAAAGGAGGAAAGAGAAGGGACACGGAGTTGATGATGATGATGATGATGATCTTGTGTCTCCAGGTAGTGGTGTGAGTGAGGATGACAAAAGTGAAGAAGAAGAAGAAGAAGAAAGGGGAGAGGAGAGCAGGGTCATGGGCAAACGGATGGAAAGGACCAGGATGAGAGACGAACAGGATCCGCGGCGAATGCATCGTGCAACAGCCGAAATAAAGGCACGTAGTAGAGAGCAAATCCGTCGGTACGAACGTGATCACCATGTGGAACAGAATGGACAGTCCACGAGACCACATTCGAAAGAAAGAACAAGACAACGAAATTCTCGATCGCGTTCACCTCCAAGACGACATTCTGTCTCACATATCCAATCACACTCGTATCCGCCGTTATCGTCAAGAAATCATAGACATGGTTTTGATCGCAGGAATATAGAATGAATAAAGCATTTTTTTTTTCAATTTTCACTCTCTATGGCGCCACCCATATGTACATAATCATCCACCCTTTCTTCCTCTCTGACTTCAAAAGGCCAAACGGGCGCAGTCGCCAATCCTTTGACTCGGCCTGCACTCGTCATTCCAAGTACTTTGTATTCTCCTCCCATACCTAGTTGATCCGTCAAGCGCTTTGCTGAATCTCGAATGGCAGTTCTTGTTGTTTCAGAGTTTGTCGACCGTGCGAGAGCGTCGACCCGGACAGAGATGCCCATTCGTTCGAGGAAAGAACGTTGAGTTAGTGGGCCGTGCGTCATGACTGAGTCGCACGCACAGAAATTCAATCTCGGAGAGAAAACTGAAAAGAGGACCACATACCGAGATCGTACATGGCTTCTTTGAGATAAGCAAAGTCGACGTTGGCTGTTAAATCACATTCGCCTGGTCGATGGAACACGTCCACGCTTTTATGTCGCTTGAAAGCCTAAAAGGATCACATCAGACTAACCATTCTCAAAAAATCCCTCGCTCGCTTACCCTGAACGAATTTCCATATACTTTATCTCCTCCATAATCAATGATCAGCCCGCAACCCCCGACGCTGTCTGATTCCAGTTTAACGTCCGTTGTCTCGCGTGCGGCAAAGGGTTCAGGTTTTTTGCGTCCCGAGATCAGTTGGCCTACTTGACGTGCGAGTTTGAATGCGACGGGTGATACTTCGATCGAGGCACCGATGGGGAGGTCGCGGAATCGTGGAGAGGAAAGACCGAGGAGGGTAGAAGCGGCTGTTGGTGTTGAGGAGAGAACGTGGCGGAGGTGGTGGTGAGAGTAGGTGTTGGTGGTGGGTGGGGGTGGTGAGGTGGATATGGATATTGAGGGTTGGATGGTGATGAGGAGTTCGTGCCAGCCTGTTTCTTTTTTCTATCATTTTCAAAAAAGATTAATACATGAGTAAGGGTACATGAATAACGAACGGACTTGCAAAATGTGAATGGGCAGTGCGTCGAAGAATTCGTGTGCGACGAGCATCGTGTATTGTGCTGGAGAGTGCGGGACGTCTGAGATGGAGTGATGGAATTGCAAGTCGATGTTTCGAGATGCGAGTGTTTGCGCTTGGATGGTGCGAAGGGCTTGACTTGTTTCGACCAGATGAACGTCGATGGGACCATGGGAAGGTAAGAATCGTGACAGGACCTAGATTAACGGACGTTGTTTTGTGTGTGTGATTCGTCATGAGAGATGGTTTACCCGTAAGATATCATCCATGAGGGTTCCTCTTCCGGGTCCGAGTTCGACGAGCCTTATATTCGGAGGACTGCCGGCATGTGCCCATTGCGACAAGAGCCATACTCCAATGAGCTAGATGAATGAGTATTGGCTTGTGCTGGAGGTGACAGCGCACCTCGCCAAAGACTTGACTCATTTCGGGACTTGTGATATAGTCCCCTTGATAGCCAAAGACGGGATTCGACGCGTTCATGTAGTATCCGTGTGTTGGATGTGAGAGACATAGTTTCACGTACGTCGCGACAGAGATTGGACCTGTTGACTTTTTCAATATTCGTGGGGAGTATTTGTGCTAGGGAATGAAGCTTACTTTGATGTTGTCAATGATGATTTTCTCGATGGGCGTTGACGAGCAGGAGGCTGTGGACTGACATCTTGCTAGTCGCGACAAGCGTGGCGTTGAAAGACAGCGAGAAAGGAGGCGTGTAAGAGTCATAGTTGGGAAAAAAGAATATAAGAGTCAGATGCCTTAGCTAAGCCATCTCTCTCTCTGCGTTATCTATCTTGATCTTTTGCGCCATGGCTACCCGTATGTATTGTCAGAGCTCCTGATCTTGCTCTGACTACAGAACTAAACAGGCATCCAGTTCGAGAACAGCAGCGACATTGGCGTGTTTTCAAAATTGACCAACAGTTACTGCCTCTGCGCTATCCAGGGCAGCACCAATTTCTATTCAGCTTTTGAGGCTGAGCTCGGTGATGTTGTCCCGATTGTTCATACGAGCATTGGGGGCACGCGTATAGTGGGACGTCTCACGGCGGGTAAGCGTCACTCTTTCTGAAACCGAGCATGTCTAGAGAGAGTAGGAAATCGTCACGGATTGCTTGTGCCATCGACGACGACGGATCAGGAGCTGCAACATATACGGAATTCCTTGCCTGACACTGTAGCGATCCAGCGTGTGGAAGAGCGGTTATCTGCGCTTGGAAATGTGATTGCATGCAATGATTATGTTGCTCTCGTGCATCCTGACGTTGATCGGGAGACGGAAGAGATTGTTGCGGATGTGTTGAAGGTGGAGGTGTTTCGACAGACGATCGCGGACAACGTGCTTGTGGGGAGTTACTGTGCGATTACGAACCAGGGAGGGCTGGTGCATCCCAAGACGAGCATGCAGGACCAGGACGAGCTGAGCAGCTTGCTGCAGGTGCCGTTGGTGGTATGTGGTGGAGCTGATTGAGGACGGTCGACTGACAGCACGACAGGCAGGGACGGTGAACCGGGGGTCCGACGTGATTGGAGCAGGGCTTGTGGTGAACGACTGGTGTGCTTTTACAGGGCTGGAGACGACGGCGACGGAGATGAGCGTGATTGAGGCGACGTTCAGTAAGTTGTTGGATGTCTGGCGAGGATGGCACTGACGTTGGACCAGAACTACAGGGGCAGAGTTCGAAGGCGATGATTGGGGAGATGCGGGACTCTATAATTGACAATTGGACATGATATTCCATAAAATGATATGATATTATTGCACGTGTGGTCAGCCTCATGTTATTCTGCTTGTTGTCCGCTGCTCCCATGTCCCATTCAAAGTCGGTCAGGCGCAAGCCTCCCCCAGGTCGTTCCTCTGTCCACCGCTCCTCCTCCACCCTCCTCAACGCCTCAAAGCTCAGTTTCTCAGAGAGATATCCTGACCCTGACCCCAAGGATCCCTTTGCTCCCCTTTGGGTCCTTCGCAGTCGCACTTCCAGTGTCCTGCCCGGCGACGGCCCACCCTTGGGGCTGAGACTCCCCGATCGCCGTCGTTCAATATCCTACCTTGAAACACCAAAAGAGACTTGCACAAATTTGCAGCGCACCCATAGCATCGATGCTCCAACTCACACCAGATCCCTTCCAGAGCCATCGTCCCCCACTCTCCCCGATTCGGCGCCCAGCACCATTCCCTCGTCGCCCACCGTCAGACGCTCCATTTCTCGACCCATCTCAAAGCTTTCATTGCCGCTTCCTGACTCGCCACTTTATTCCTTGACCACTGCCGCCTCGTTGCCCATCATTGCCGAATCAGGCGTCCGCATCACCTTTGGCTCCCTCTTTGCCCAGCAGAAAATCATCGTGCTCTTCATTCGCCACTTCTGGTGTCCTTTGTGTCAAGATTACATGTCGTCCGTGACTTCTCTCACCCGTCAGCTCGCACCCGGAGCCATCTCCAGTCCTGCCGATGAGAAGTTTGATTGTATCGAGGGCGGCAGCCCCGCCAAAGTGGTCGTCATTGGCAATGGATCATACACCATGATCGGCAAGTACAAACAGATCTTTGGCCAGGGTGCCATACCACTCGACGTGTATACCGATCCTTCGTTAGCTCTATACACTGCCTTGGGGATGAGGAAAATGACTTTCCATTCCAGGTCAAAGAGCAGCGGCCTGCCCAAATCGGCTGGCATCTCTTGTTTGGGGGGTGGCGTCGATCGAGAAAGGACGAGAACCAAGAGTGGATCATATATTCGACATGGATTGATGGGAGGTATCGCGATGGTTCTCATGAGAGCACTCAAGGTTGGTATGCCTGTGTGGGAGAAAGGTGGGGATTTGAGTCAGTTGGGTGGGGAGTTTGTTCTGGGACCGGGGTTTGTACCCATCGTTGATTGAAAAGTGTATGGCTAATACGAGTACAACAGGCTGGAATGTACATATGCACACAGAATGCAGACTACTAAAGATCATGCACCATTCGAGGATGTTCTTCGTGCTGCTGGCGTCGCCGTCCCTGCCCCTCCTTCCACCAAGGAGAGCAAACGCTTGGAGAAATACAGGCCCTTGCGTAAATCTCGTCCATCCATTGGTAACCCAATTGCTCAAGTAACGCCGTCAGCAAAGGCTCACAGGAGGGGACAAACGATCGACGTTGTATCTGCTGAGGTTCATCTGTCTTTTACGGTACCCACGTCGGTGTCTACGCCCCAGTTTCCGTTCAAATTTTCTCGCGTCAATGACTCTGAAAAGGGGCAATTACAAAGGGGAAACGGTGCTCAAGTGTCCACTGTCGGTATACTTTCTGATATCGGACCACTGATGGCGGCTGGATCCGTCGTACCGTCACGACTCACATCGACGGACAGCGCAGTCGGTCCCATGTTCTCTGTTCCCTTGCATCCCCCTGAGCCTGACACGCCGCCTATGGATACGGACTTGACGACGATGACGATGACGATGACGATGACGAAGAACAACAACAGCAACAACAACGAGATCCAGGTTGTGGAGACTCAAGACCACCGTCATCGCAGTCTTCAGAAAATCAAAGAAAGAAAAAGAAACGCGCCAAGGGGTACGACTACGACCCTGTTTGACGAGCGACACGGTTGCACGAGTTCCACGTCGCTGAGTTGCAAGCCAAGTCTGGATGGGAGAACCCGATTCCGTTCTTCGTCTGCTGCCATACCTCGCTCTTCTCATTCACGTTCTTTATCTCCTTCGTCACATTCGTTGCTGGGTTCTTCTGCGCTCGCACTTGGTCGTCCTGTTGAACCTGTTTCCCGGTCTTTGACGTTGTCTTCTCAGATTCGATGTCGTGGTGCGTCTATGGAGAGAACAACAAGGTCATCGCGAACTACGGGGAACAGGAGCAGCAGGAGCAGGAGCAGGGGCAGGAGGGAGAGGGGGAGTGCGGATGAGAGAGCTGTTCAGTCGGATTCGGGTATGACGATGATGAAGAGAGAGAGGAATGCGAAGAAACAAGGAGGAGGAGGAGGAGGAGGAGGAGGAGACTTTTGTGAGGGTGTGGGGTATGATGATACCGTATTATCCGGGAGGGAGATGAGAAAAGTCAATTTGAGTCGAGATTATCTTGTGCGACGCGAATCTGGAAAGGTCCAGAATGGGAGGTGAAACAGTCTTGTTGGGTGCTAATGCGTCAGTACGAGTGTTCTTCTTCCCCCAACCTCTTTTTTGTTTTTTTTTGACCATCTATCATCTATCATGATATATGTATGTATCTATATACCTCCCCCACTTTTTTTCTTTCTTTTGACTCTTGGGCTGGTTCCTTCCGAGTTGCTTTACCATTTCTTGGTTCAGACGATTGAGCCAACATGAATGCTTGTAGTTACCATGTGTGTATTTCTAAAATGAACCATGACAGAGGTGCAGAAATGATATACCTAGTACATCTATAAAGCCATCACGCTGTTAAGACACAAGTGCGACGGATAAATCCAAGCGAGTATTCAGAAAAGGCCCAAAAAAATTAGCGCAAGTTTTATAGGGTAGGAGAGAAAACTTGTCATAGAAAAACAACATCCAAAAGCGTATCAAGAACAACCTCATCAACTGTTTCGCGCCCCTTGTTGAGCTTGAAAGCTTTCGAGAGACATGACTCAAAAGCCCATCTAAACGTCACAGTAAGTGATCTCAGGCGGTTCATTCGGCGCCAACATCAGCTGTTTTGAAAAAAAGGGGATGCCTCAATAACCTCGTCGACGCATCGAGTCACATAAACATACCTTGAGCGTTTGAACCGACGTATACACGCAACACACAATCCCAAAGACAATCATGGCATAATCAACTGCCTTCTGCTTTCTGTTTCTAGCACAGGCCCTGAGATGCACCATAGACGGATAAACATAACATAGCGGAATACTGCATCGTCAAACAGTGTCAAGTTTTTTATTCTCTTTAGAGATGTGAAAAATTACCAAGCAAAGCACCCAACAAACGCGACAAACTTGTCCAGATCCTTTGCACCAAACGAACTGATCACCGTAGTGAACAAGACCAACGCAAACCTGAAAAGGTTCTTCGCCCACTTGACTTGCATGTTGCCCTTTCCGCTCTTGGTGAACAAACCGTTCTCGATAATCCGGATCGCGGGGAAAAGTTGTAGTGGAATCGACAAGAGAATGGCAAGCGCGTATAAAAATTGTACCTTGAGGGCAAAAAAAATCAGTCAAACGCGGAAAAAAGTGTCGGGGAAGGACTCACTGTCAACACCATCTTACTCTTGGGGTCCAAGTTCACAAGCACGACGGTATGGACCTCCTTGCCAAATGTCAGATAAGCAAGAACTCCTGCGCCTCCATAAAGAACTACAAATGATATTT
>Ga0153949_1000713_pt1 | contig 11705 bp, 9 predicted proteins | sample TSNJ033MetaG_FD_104705 | JGI IMG/M metagenome (GOLD analysis project Ga0153949, IMG submission 104705) | Attine ant fungus gardens microbial communities from New Jersey, USA - TSNJ033 MetaG | ecosystem: Host-associated > Fungi > Mycelium > Unclassified | place: USA: New Jersey, Wharton State... | reverse complement strand
AGGCAAACAGAAAGGGTGAACCAGGAGTTAGAGCAATACTTGAGAATATTTATTGATCATAGGCAAGAACAATGGCCCGAATAGTTGGAAACAGCAGAATTTGCATATAACAATAAAGTGCACTCGAGTACTCAAACAACGCCTTTTAAAGTAAATTACAGGCAAGACCCTAGGATGGGGTTCGAAGGAAGGAAGAAGGGGAAATACAAAGGGGCAGAGAAATTTGTGACAAAGATGAAAGAGATCCAGAAGGAAGCAAAGGCAGCGCTGGGAAAAGCACAAGAGGAAATGAAGAAGTATGCAGATAGGAAGAGAGCAGAGGTTGATGAGTATAAAGTAGGAGACTTAGTAATACTAAGCACTAAGGACCTGAAATATCAGATGGTTGGGAGGAGGATGGAAAAGCTGACAGAGAGGTTTGTAGGCCCTTATAGGATAAAGAAGATTGTATCATCAAATGTAGTAGAATTAGAACTACCTAGTACAGTAAAAATATACTTGGTAGTTAATGTTAGTAGAATACGAAGATACATAGGGCAGGTAGAGGGGCAGAGAAAGGAGCAACCAGCTCCAGTAGTAATCAAGGAAGAAGAGGAATGGAAAGTGGAGAGGATATTGAATAAGCAATGAATTAGAGGAAAAGATAAGTATCTGGTGTGATGGAAGGGGTTCACGGCTGAATCAGATACCTGGGAAGGAGAAGAGAACTTAGAAAACGCTAAGGAAGTGATAGAGGAATATGAAAAAGAGTACAAAAGAGATATGGAGGACATTAGAAGACAAGAAAGAGAAGAGAGAACGTTCAGAAGGGAAGAATTGCCAGGACAATTTACAGCAAGGAAGTTATTTGGGTGGTCAGATAAAAGGTACGACAAAGAGTACTGGGGAAGGTTGGAAAGGAACTGGAGACGATGGAAGGGGAAAGGAGAAAGGGGCAAAGAACAATGGAAACAATAAAGGAAGAAGAGGAAAAAATTGAACAGGAAAATTTGGGAATAAGGGAGTGAACAGAGGAAGACGACAATGAAGTAGAAAATATGGCTGACCCTTACTACAAACTATAAAGAAAATCCTCAGGACGAGGAACCTTGAGAGAGAGGTGGTATTATGACTTGGCCAAACAACTAAGAAATCAATGGACACGAGAAAAGATGACTCAAAAGAGATACATGGGACTTTGTAAATAAGGGTAAATACAGAATGTGTATAAGTAGTGTACAGAAAGCAAACAGGAACTCTATTGAGTTCTCTTTGTCAACTCAGACCAGGAGAGTGATTAAGTCATCTCGAACTAAGTTACTACAAATGCAGTCTTCCACTTATCTCTCTCTTTTATCTGTATATTGTTGTACTCCCATTGTAAATCCATCTTTGTAAACACCTTTTTTGTGCCTATAGTATCAATCAAGTCTAAAATCAAAGGCAAGAGATAATTGTTCATAACTGTTCCTTTATTAAGATATCTATAGTCTTGTACTATTCTTTTCTTTCTATCCTTTTTCTCTACAAAAAAGGCTGGTGAAGTCTGAGGTGACTTGGAGGGTCAAATATATCCCTTTCTCAACTATTCCTCTATAGATTCTCTAACCTCCTCTTTCTCTCCTTTTGACATTAAGTACATTCTTTCTTTTCTTGGCATAAAATCTTCCCTTAGGTTTATTGCATGATCCCAAGGTTTCCTTACTGGCATCCTCTCTGATTCTGCTTTCTTGAATACTTTGAGCTATCTATGAAACTTTTGTGGCACTATCTTTCTCACTTTTTCTCTATCTAATATAACTTTGTTATTAAATTTTTCCTCTATTGTCCATTTCCACTCTTCTCCATCTATTTGGTCTGCTACTCTAATTCTCTTTCCAATCTTCTTCTTTTTCTCTATTTCTTCCTTTACCACTATCTTACTTCTACAAATTAGTGGATATCTTGTTATTTTGACTTCTCCTGTCTCCCAATTTATCTTAGGGTTGTGTACTTGCAACTATAGCATATCCAGTATAATATTTGTTCTCCCCAAGTTGCATATATCTATTCTCATCCTTTCCATATGGCTTTTGTAGTACACATTTATTTCCACTTGGTATGTAATAGCCCCTCTACTATTGTTTATTCCATCCATATTCCTGACTGTCACTGGTCTATCTAGCTTTTGTAGTTTAAATCCATGTTTTGCTGCTAATTTTTTGTCCATAAACATCTCTGTTATACCACTATCTAGGAGCACTTTTACTATTACTCTCTCATGTATATCTACTTTCTCTACTCTAATGTTCAGCCATACTTCTCTTAATATTTTGAACATTCTCCTGATGTCCCTTTGTCTATCCTCTGTCTTTGCTACACTTTTTGGAGTCTCTGCCTGTATACCACTCTACTGTGCTTTTCTCTCTACAGAGTGTGCCACTACTTTCCAGTTCCACCATGGCTTCTTGTTTTCTGTTTTATACTCTAGACATAAAATCTTCCTCCTTTCTTGTTCTGATACTCTTCCTTCTATAGCATCTCTCCTTCTACATTCTATACACTATACCCTTGTCATTTCTCCCCTCCTTGCTTCCTGACAAAGATTACACCATATATTTCTCACTTGTTTTTCAAGGAGAAAGCCCTGCCCTTGGTTTTTATAGGACTGCACTCCTCTACCCTTATATCCTCCACAATCTATATAGGTTGCTACTACTTTCTCTGTAATCTATTCTCTATCAAGTAGGAGAGCATCTTTTAGAGGCATACTCTACTCATCACAATGCTTTTGTACCTTTTTCCATGTGGAATGTACCAGTCTCCTCTCTTGCTATGCTTTTTGTGGCCTGGTCACATATATTACCTTCTTCTTTCTTCACCTCCTTCTTTCTACTTCTATATTTGAATACTCCTATTTGCAGTGCCCAACTCTCCAGCATCTGAAGTACTTTACTTCTTTCCCTTCTCTTTCCTGCTATTTTACCTCTTACTCCATATTGTATTACTCAACTCACCAATACTTCAAACTTATTTTTGGGGATCAGTTTCTTCTCTTTTTCTCCAATACTGTTCCTGCAGTTACAGGCCAGGTGTCTGAACTTCTTACAACTGAAACACTTTCTTTTCTTTCTTCCTTCTAGTTCTACCCTTAGTTTGGTGAGGGTCTGCTGTTGATTGAGCATATTATTCATAAGTTGGTTATATTGTTCGAAAGACATGGTATTGTGCCCCTTGAAGTAGAATAGAATTTTTGGAATCTTGCTAATTACAACTATATCTATTGGGGTACAAGATCTTCACCCAACTACTTCTACTACCTTACTGACTACTACCCTAGTACTAGGATTACACTATCACCTCTAAGAAGAGGATCTCTACTCTAAGCAGCTTCTTAGGGATATGCTGCTATTCCTCTGTATATATGGATCACAATGGACCCCTAGTACAAGGTTAATAAAGTGAATGTGTACAAGTAATATACTAAGCACTACCCAATTGCTAGGTCAGGTCTTGAACACAATATCTGGGTTTGGTACTGAGTCTCTACCAGCAGTCTCTAACTGACTACCAAGTCCCCTTTACAGCTAAGGCCTGCTATCCAAGAGAATTAGTAATTGAGCTAATCACCAATTGAGGATAATAAGAAAGTAAAGTTTAGACAAAGTTCAAAGCAAACAGTACTAGGAGTATGGAATTGAGTTCTTCTATCAGCAACTGACTCAAGAACCTTAAGTTAGGGGTTAACTCAAGGTAATACTTCAGGGTTAGAAGAGAACTCAATAGAGTTCTCACTTGATTACAGTCTACTATATATACAAGTACACTATTTATCCTTATTTATACTACAAGCTGTCTATCAGCTACTGGTTCAACTCCAGTCTATATCTATTCTATTTATAGCTCATTGTTATAGTCAAGGTAACTTATGATACAATCTTTCAAACTATAATAAATGATATCTTCCAAGATCTAATTATAGAAGAGATTATAGTTGTGTACTTGAACAATATTCTTATCTTTATAAGAATGGTTGAAGAGCTTATCCAAGCAGTCTGGAGTGTTGGAAATCCTTGCCAAGCACAAGCTATTTCTCTACCCTGGAAAGTGCAAATTCCAGAAAACACAGATCGAGTACTTAGGACTGATAATCTTAGAGAACAAAGTAGCTATGGACTCTGTCAAGGTCTCTGGAGTCTGAGAATGGTCTGTTCTGGAAAATTGGATAGACATGCAAGCATTCTTGGGGTTTGCCAACTTCTACCACTAATTCATCTATAACTTCTCTACAATAGCCCATCTTCTCTTTGACCTTACAAAGTCTGACATACCCTGGTCCTAGAATGACAAAAAGCATAGAGTCTTTGAGACACTCAAGATAACAGTCACTAGTGCTCTAGTCCTCATATCACTTCAAGACTCAGAGCTTTTCTGCATTGAGGCTGATAGTTTGGACTTCACTACTAGAGCAGTTCTCTCCCAATGGCTGTCTGGAACCAAGAAATGGCATCCAGTTGTATTTTATAGCAAATCTCTGTCTCTGGTCAAACAAAACTACAAGATCTATGACAAGGAGATATTGGCTATTATCCGTGCACTCAAGGAATAAAAATATTTTCTAGAAGGAGTGAAATACCTGGTAGAGATATGGATAGACCACAGAAACTTAAAGTACTTTATGATAGCTAAGAAACTCAACTGCTGTTAGGCTTATTGGTCCCTATACTTGGTCTATTTTAACTTCATGCTCATCCATTACCCAGGCCATTTTATGGGAAAGCTAGATATACTCTCTTAGAGACTGGACCACAGCACAGGAACTTCTAATAATGAAGATATCACTCTCCTCTATCTGGAGATGTTTGCTGTTCAAGCCTTAGAAGGTGTTGAACTAGAAGGGGCAGAAAAGAATGTACTCTCTAATATCTGCAAAGGTAACTGCAATAGAGACCAAGAAGAGTTCATAGTCCAAGCAGCTTGCAAACTTTAGCAATCTTTCAGCTAAATGGTACACTCTATGGAGTGGTCAAATATAGATAGACTACTCTGATTCCAAGACAAGATATACATCCTCTGGAATTTAGAACTTTGTAGATATATCATCACACTGTACTATGACATGAAGATCACAAAATATTCTGGCCAGTGGAAAACTCTAGAACTCATATTCCAGAACTACTGATGGCCTTAGATATCTTAGTACATCAGACAGTACGTTAGTATGTATAACCTGTACTTAAGAACAAAATCTATATGACACCCTCTAGTAGGCAAGCTCCATCTCTTTCCTGTCCTAGAAATACAGTGGAATACCTTGAGTGTAGATTTTGTGGTGAAACTCCCTGAGTTATCCAGACATGACACAGTAATAACAGTAGTAGACTCAGTGTCAAAAAGAGCACACTTCATTCTGATATACACAATGGTGACTGCAGAAAGAGTAGCTAGGCTGCTCCTCCACCATGTCTGGAAACTCTATAGACTCCCTAGGTAAGTAGTCTCAGATAAAGGTCCATAGTTTGTTACACTCTTCACTTGAGAACTCTATAGGCTTCTTAGAATAAGACTGGTCTCTTCTACTACTTGGCATCCTCAGACAGATAGATAAATGGAGCATATTAATCAGGAGTTGGACCAATACCTCTATGTCTTTGTAAACAAACAACAAAACAATTGGTATGACCTCCTTCCAATAGTAGAGTTTCAACACAACAATCACCTCTACTCTTTCACTTAGCAGTCTCTATTTCTATTAGACACCAGAAGAACCCTCTAAATGGGATTTGAACCTCAACAATGCCCTTCTGGCCTAGAAACTGTTAATGAGCTCACAGAAAGAATAAGAGCTACCACTGAAGAAGCTAAATCTGTAATATAGAAGGTCCAGGAAAACATGGCAAGATATTACAACTAGCGAAGGACTCCAGCCCCCATCTTCAAACCTAGAAACAAGGTGTTCCCAAACATATCAAACATCTGGATTACTCATCCCTCCTAAAAGCTCTCCTACTAAAGGCTGGGTTCATTCACCATGGAATAATGAGTTGGACCTATAGCTTACAAGCTAAAGTTACTATACTTGATAAGATAACTTTACCCTATCTTTAATGTAATCAAACTGTCTGCTGCCCCAGAAGACCCGATACCAGGCCATAAACTGGAAAAACACCCTTACCCATACTTATCAACAGAGAAGAGAAGTGGGAGGTAAAAGAGATCCTCAATAGCTACTGGCACCAGAGATAGTTCCAATACCTTATCAAGTGGAAGGGATATAGCTGTAAATATAACTCCTAGGAGCCCACCTCCAAAGCTTCTACACCCAATCTTATAGTAGACTTTTATTGCAGACATCCAGGGGCACCTAGATACATCTATTAGACCAAGTTTAACATAATTTTTCTGCCCTAGATCTATTGCTTTGAGATATAGTAACCTTGGAGGGGAGGTGAATGTAAGAGAACTATACTAAGTTACACTCCTAACACACTAGTGGTAGCCCACTAGAGTAACCCTGAACTAATTAAATGATAATTACCTGATATTTAATTAGTTGCTTTCTCTTATATTCTGGACCCTAACTCTTAGGACATTCCATAGCTAAAAGAACTTGTATATATAGTATAGAGTATTCTTCTAGGAGCCTTATTCTATTCTCTAAGGAATTTTCTGGAAGGTGAGTTGTAACATACTTCAGAGTATATTTATAGACTGAGGATTCTCCTGGAAGCTCCACTCTAGTTGCCCTCACAGATAGACTACAAAAACCTCTAGTACTTTATGATTAGCCAGAAGTTAAACTGAAAACAAGCTATATAGGTATTATATCTATCATAATTCAACTTCACTTTCAAACATGTTCTAGAAAAGAGTATAGAAAAGGCAAATGAGTTGAGCAGAAGACCAAATTGACAAGAGAGGGTAGTATCACAAATGGTCACTTACTGATTTGTAATTGGTTGATTTGATAATCAAAGTGCTCAAAAAAGTGAGGTTAAACAAACAGCAAAAAATGTTGTTAAGTCTGAGGTTTATTCTCAGACATAGAGTTCTTAAATATATGATTGTAGTAGTTTGTGTACTAGGACAGCCTACTACATGATTACTACCTATTGTTCTATATATAGAAGTACTATTGTTCTTGAAATAGAGATAACCTCACTGTCTTAGGGCAGTCCTTTGTTCTATTCAAGGACAGATAATAATCTATAGGTAAAGATCAGTATTATATACAAATATTGAGGACCTTGTATCTCTATAGGATCTTATCACCTTGGGTTCTATTTATACCCAAAAGAATCACATTGAAAAGAGCTTCACAATGGTCATTGAAGCAAATAATTACATTAAGCAGTTCCTGAGATATCAGTGGTTTAGTATCTAGTAACTTGGTGATTTCTGACTGATCTGCTGATAACTCAGTAAATACTAATCGCTTTGAGATGTTTTTGGTATTGCCTGAAAGATCTTCTTAAGGGCTTTCAGTGACCATTTAGATCATCAAAATTAGTCAAGTATTCTCAGAGTTATGGTCCAAATAAAGTTTGTAACTGTTGGTCTACTAAACTTTTGTCCAAATGACTGAAGACTCTTGGCATGACCAAAATCTGTGAATATAGAGAAGGTAACAAACAACATCCTCTAGGGTAAGCTTTTTAATCTATTATCATTAAGAGGGGTTTTGGTTATTGTTTGTATAGACTAGATAGAGCATTTGAACCCTAGATAGATATTCTTTTGGAGACAATACTAAGGTTATTCTCTATTTCTAACACTATACCCATTAGATCAATCATAAAACTTCCACTGCTAGGAGTCATCTTGAGTTCACTCAAAGAAGAAGTAGACTCACCCTCTATATATCTATTAGGTTCTCTATCTGTGATTCTGAACAAGAATGATAGAATCACAGTGCAAGACTGGAACCAAGATATTTATCATATTGAATTAGAGTCCCAACAAGATATTGTATATGTCCTTTTCTTTACTTATCTGGACACAGCTTATTTCAAAGTAGCTATCTTCCTGGAGATATTGCTGTTATCCTTTTGTAGATCCAAATAAGGTTCAAGAGTTCCTTATCTCAATTGGTTGGAACAAAATAGCAAATGAACCTCTGTCAGTCAGAAAGAACTTTGAAGGTCTATCCAATAATTACTTGCATTCTTTTTCTTGTTGAATATTAAGATTCAGAGAAGTTTAATAAACCTGCTTTCTTTGACCAATACACTAATTATTTGTGTTGGACCTGGTACTGGTGTAGCACCTATGTGTAGGTGATTATCAAAGAATAGCTGGGCCTTAGATCTCAGTATAAGCTCTATTCTTCTCATAGATTATTTTTTTCTGGCTGATACCTCTTAGCAAATACTCTGTATTTTGGATGTCAATCTGCTACAAAAGACAAGTATTACTCACAAGAATGGAGAACATACACCAAAGAACAAGACTTGGTTTATTATGTGGTACATTCCCAAGATGGACCCAAAGATACCAAGTAGACATATATTCAAGATCTGATTGAGAAGAACATTTTCAGAAGTTATTGACAAATGAAAAAACATAAGTTTACATCTCAGAGTATATCATTGTATCTTGCTTATTGCCAACATTGTTTGTTGATACTTAAATTTTGATAGATCCTCAAATAAGATGCCTGCCAGTATCAAAGTGGCCCTTGCAAAAGCTGCAGAGATTGAGGGTGGATATTAGGAAGAAGATATGAAAAAATATATAGTGATAATGGTATGTGAGGGTTGACTGATAGAGAAGTGTTGGAGTTAGTACTAGGGCTTGGTATTTATTTTATTTGTCTTATAATCATAAAATGGCTACATCCATATAATAAAAGATGCTTTTTTATATCTTTCTGGCAATCTAGAGTGATGTGATTGAGGTCTTGAAAATTGATGCATATAATATAAGTTCAATAAATGAAGATATAGATATAGCTACCTTAACAATCAGGTATAGGTGGACCAAGTTATATATTGTAAGAGAACCCTACCAATGTTACCTCTAGAACACTAGACTGATCTTCTGAAGTGACTCTGTGTCTAATTAAATATTACTATATAATATTTAATTGCCTTAGCTCGACTTGGTAACCCCTGGCCCTACCAGGTAGGACTATAGAATAGAGAACAGACAGACCATAGTAGTATATATATTGTAGAGTACATCTCTAGGAGCCTTATTCTAAACTCTAAGGATTTTCCTAGAAATAAGTTGTAACATACTTAGAAGCTGTAATATAACTAAGGATTCTTCTAGAGCCTACTTCACTCCAGTTGCCTTTATATGTATTATAGAAGCCCACATGTTTCACTAATGCAACAATCACCCAAAGAATAAACAAACCCTATACTTGAGTTATAAATAAGGAAAGCTTTGAATAAATTAACAAATTATTCACAAATGCACAATATACTTTGTATATTTATATTGCACAACAAGCAAGCTATAGTGTAAAAATATAGCAAGTCTGTACTATGGGGTTTGAATATAATGAAAAGGAAGTTTTCAATAGCATTTTTCAATGGGCTATTATATATCAAGTCTTCATGTCTATATTAAATACTGACTTTTCTTTTTCTATACTATTGTGCTTGCTATACCTACAGTCCATTTTTCACATCTATGATTCTTGTTGTAGAGGAACTATTGATAGCTTATCAACCAATTAGTATACTAACTAACTTCTCATAGTGTAGATCCTCTATATGTTTAAACTTTTTAGTCTCCTTGTTGTGGAACAATCTAATACCAAGCACTTGGTAATAAATACATTTGTGGGTCTACCTATACCTGGCTAATTATAAGAATATAAGTTATACTTTTCCACAGTTCTTAGTAAAGAAAAAATTAATATGTTATATTGTTTTTTTTCCTAAGACTTTTTTGCTAGGCAGTTTCTGCTACCAGCTCATTGAGCACAGTCTAGTACCTAGGTCCTGTGTGATCTGGATATGGTCAGGGGATTGCTTGGCCTTGGGTAAGAGAAGAATCTCTATCCCTTTTTTGTACTGGCAGCTCAGTCTTTGACAGCCTTGGTCTAGGGGGGGGGTATAGAAAATTGGGGTTTGAAATCCCTTTTTCTATTGAGCTCTAGAGGATTGCTTATATTTATTTATTCATCTTTCCACTGACCAGAGCATATAGTAGATTGTCTCCTCATTAGGGGAGAGTCTGACAGTTTTTTCTACCTTGAGGATAAGAAGACATGTCTATCATTCACTTATACCTTCTCTACTATTTCTACAGTAAGTACCTATTTTATTCTGCTTTTTTATATTATCTAACTATTATTGCATACAGATTGATTGTTATATCACCACTTTACTGTTTCTCTTATATACAAGCTATGTAATGTGTTCAACATATGTCTATACCTTTTCCACTATTTCTACAGTGAGTATGTATATTTTCTGTATTTTTCTGTATTTTATTCTATTTTTCTTCTCATACTAACTATTATTGTATACAGGTCAATTATTATACTGCTACCTCACTGTTCTTTTTGTATACAAGCCAGAGACCTAATTTAACATGTATTCTTATCTTCTCCTCTATTCCTACCATGAGTGCACATTTTTACTAGTTTTATTTCTATTTTTGTCTAATATTCACTATTATTGTATATAAGTTAATTGTTGTACTGCCACCTCATGCCTCCATTTGTCTGCAAGTAGAATAATGCATCTATGATGTATCTGCACCATCTTCACTATTTCTATAGTAAGTATATATATATTTTTAATTTTTCCTTCTATTTTTCCTTTTATTCTAACTATATTGTATACAGATTGATTGTTACACCACCACCTTACTGTTTGGTTTGTATACAGGTTGGAGAACACATTTAACATGTATCCCCATCTTCTCCTTCATTCCTATAGTAAGTGCATATTTTTATTGCTTTTCTTTTTATTTTTTGTCTAATACTAATTATTATTGTATACAGGTTGATTTTTGTGCTGCCACCTCATGCTCCTATTTTTCCACAAGTAGAACAATGTATCTATCATATGTCTGTACCCTCTCAAACCTTCCTACAGTGAGTACAATTTTTATTTTATTTTTCTTCTATTTTTTCTCTTATTCTAACTATTGTGTATAAGTTGATTGTCATACCACTACCTCACTACTTTGTTTGTATATGAGTAGGATAATATGTCTAGTGTGTGTCTATATCTCAGGAACATGTCGAGTATATTTCCCAGCTGTCTGTATCATTTTGAAGATGAGTATGCATTTTTCAAGATTTATTTTGCATTTTTTGTAATTACTGACTTTTTCTTTTATATAGGTCTTTTGTTATGTTATTCTCTCTTTTTACCTCATCCACCTCTTTCTGGAATATATCTAGCATATAATACAAGCTAAGTTATTTTTATCTATTGTTATTTATTTGTTACTTAGCATGTTCTAGGTCATATACTAGGTATTTTTATGTATTCTTTCTATCTATCCTCTTTTGCTCTTTGTCAGGATGAGCTTTCTAACAAAGAGCAAAAGAGACTTTGTAGTGTAGAAAAATAAATAGTATAATAACTTAACTTGTATTTTTTTATTTGTATAATAAAAAAATAAGGGAAAACTCTGTCATTTTAATTTTAAGTCATATAATATAAATATCTTATGCTCACACTAAATTAAGATTGACCACTTACACTCAATTTCTCATAATATTCAAGCCTATTCTTTTACCACTTTATCTATGGCTAAATCCATAGAAAAGACTAATT
>Ga0153949_1000710_pt1 | contig 11710 bp, 10 predicted proteins | sample TSNJ033MetaG_FD_104705 | JGI IMG/M metagenome (GOLD analysis project Ga0153949, IMG submission 104705) | Attine ant fungus gardens microbial communities from New Jersey, USA - TSNJ033 MetaG | ecosystem: Host-associated > Fungi > Mycelium > Unclassified | place: USA: New Jersey, Wharton State... | reverse complement strand
GCTTGATGCGCACTTTGGCGAGGATTTCTGTCGTGTTGAGGATAAAAATGTTCAGCAAAACTTAAATATCATTCGCAAAATTGTGCTAAACAGTATTAAGCAATATAAAGAAAAATATGACATTAAACGACCTTTTTCAAAAATTATGCTTGATTGTTTACTTGACCCTTATTATATGCTTTCCCTTCTTGCTGTTGGTGAAAATTGATTTCCGTGATATACACGGTCTTCTTGCTACTTAAGACATATCAGTTTTATTGTTTTATTTATTGATTGCCTGACAGTGTCTAGACAAGGAAAATAAATGTGATAAAATACCTAAAGAGCATGGACAGGCGCTTAGATATTTCTGTTATAACAATTATAGGTATATGGGTTATACAAAAGAGCAGCCCTATGACCTGAAGTCTGTCTACATCGCTGCGTCTGAAACAGTCGGGAGTTTTACTCAGGATATTTTTGAAACCCTTTAGGGCGCAAGGTATCCGCTTGTCGTGCAGTCCTGGCAGAAGAGTTGGGGGTGACTTCTCAACGCTCTTCAAGTGTCCGCCTGAATTGAAAGCTATCTTCGGTAGCTCCGAGAGGTGACGAAGGAGAAATCTGTCTTTCCGACCGACGAGGCACTACTCGAAATGATGTATTTGGTGACGCAGGATGTCATGATTTAATGGTCGGGCAGGATACATAACTGAGGTCAGATTCTACTTCAGCTGGGCGTCTTTTTCCCGACAAGGTCAAGTTCCGTCTTAGGTAGGGTTTGGCAAAAGCACACTTAGCTTGACATACCATCCAATTTCATCTGTTACTCAAACTGTCTAATAATATCAAGAAGGTGTATGTATGGAAAGAAAACCTCCTCTTACTGCCGAAATCGTACTTGATGCTCTCAAAAAATGTTCATATGACGCTTTCTGGGTCGTTGACAGCGAAGGATACTCTGTAATCAGAAGCGATTCTTACGCTCAAATCACTGGAATTGACACAAGTCAGCTAAACGGAGTACACTATACCCACTTTAAAAAGCAAGGACTTTTGACCAACATGGTAGTTGAAAAGACTCTCAAAACTCTTCAAACGACTACTATGATACTAAACTATCCCAACTCGGACAGTGAGGCTCTTGTGACCTGCAGCCCGGTATTAGATGAAAACAACCAGCTCATCTGTCTTGTTGGAAATGTTCGCGACATGACCGAGCTTAACGTATTAAAGGCGAAACTTGAGCGCATGCAATTGATTACGCATCAGCTGCATTTCGAGTTAGATAAACTGCACAGAAAATATGTCGCCTCGAAGGAATATGTGTTTGAAAGCAAGAAAATGCGGGCTTTAGTGCTTACTGCATCTCAACTTTCTAAGGTGGATTCCACTATCCTTGTAACAGGGGAGTCCGGTGTTGGCAAGGGTATATACGCTAAAATGATACATGACGGAGCAACAGGAAAAAATACCCGCCCATTTGTAAAAATCGCTTGCGGCGCCATGCCGGAATCCCTGATTGAATCAGAGCTTTTTGGCTATAATGCGGGAGCGTTTACTGGCGCCGATAGGAAGGGCAAACCAGGGATATTCGAGTTTGCCCAAAATGGCACAGTTTTCCTTGACGAGGTCGGCGAACTGCCTCTTTCACTTCAAGTTAAGCTACTTAACGTCTTGCAAGATCGGGAGTTTTATCGGCTCGGCGGAACAAAGCCTATTAACATGAACGCCCGTATAATAGCCGCGACTAACCGCAATCTGGAATTTGAGGTTGAGCAGGGGCGTTTCCGCGAAGACTTATTCTACCGCTTGAACGTTATAAGCATTGAGATACCTCCTATCCGGGACAGAAAAGAAGATATCGTGCCAATGGCCATAACTTTCTTAAATAATTTAAACCAAAAATATTGCCGCAACGCTACATTTTCACAGGAGATCCTAGAATTCATGGAGGAATACAATTGGCCTGGCAATGTCCGTCAACTCGCGAATGTGGTGGAGCGTATGCTTATTCTATCGCAGAACGACTTGATTACCGTAGACATGCTTCCCGAAAAGCTTAGGCGGTCAATGCCCAACACTTCTGTTTCGAAAGCAGATGAATCGCCGCTTTCCCTTTTCGAGGCTCTGAGACGCGCTGAGCGCAAATGCATATTGGATGCCCTTTACCGCAACAAAACTCTTGGAGATACGGCTAAGGAACTAGAAATTGATTATTCAACATTAACTCGTAAAATGAAAAAACTGAATATTCCCCATCGCAATCAATTGAGTTATGTGCATAAAGAGTAAAACCACGTATCACAGGTTCTTGCTCATAACGGCCACGGCCTAATAGGAATGCAGTCTTGCACTCCTATTAGTGCTGTATAGTAATTCTACCCTTACCTTTCTTTTACTAGACATTCGTTTCGTAGGATTCGACATCTTAATCACTTGGTGCATCGTAGTTAATATCCGTCCTGCGCGGTGGTTTCATAAATGCAATAAAAACCGTGGCAATAATCACCAGGGCAGCGAAAACAACCGGGGCTTTCGCGGTGGAGCCAGTAATGTTTGTGGCAAAACCGACGAACCATGTGGCTAGCGCGGCTACCGCAGTAACGAGTGGTTGCAGCAGCCGTTTAATCGACGGAAATTCGTAGCGCCCGTAGCAATTGATCAACATCGATTCCATCAGGTTATCGCCGCCCGCCTGGTTGAACTCAAACAAGCAAACCCCAATCCACATAGTCAGTCCCGCCCCTGGCAAAAACATCAGGGTGAACCCAATTGCGTACAAGATACCGTAAAAAATGGATGCCGGTTTTGTGCCGATTTTGTCGTCGATTACCCCCCATAAACAGCTGCCCACTATGGCGATAAAAGCAAATAACGACATGTAAGTTACGGCCTGTTCCCGTGCAAAGCCTTTATCAATAAAATAGACAACGAGCTGGCTGAGCATTGCCTTGTTGACCATGAACATGCTGCCGTAACCTAAGACGTACAGCCAAACGTTGCGGTCGCGCAACAGTTTTTTTATAGGAAACTGGCTCTCGAAGTTCTGGAGCCTTTCTGTCGCGACTTTCATCTGGGCCGCCGAGAGCTTGTCGTTGTCCGGTGCCAGACCGAGTTCCTCGGGATTGTCCTTGACCCAGAATATACTTGCCACTCCCAGAACGATCATAAACCCGCCGACAAATAAATATGCGTTAGAGAAGCCGGTATTGTTTACAAGATAGTCCAAAACCGGCACTGCGACTACGGATGCCAGTGGAAGGCCTATTGAGGAAATCCCAAAAATGGTTCCTTTCCTTCTGGGGAACCAGTTGACTATCAGCGTGTTTGTCGTGACGCCGGCCCAGCCCTGCGCAAGGAGAAAGATAAAGATTATTGACGCAAGAAACCCTAAAATGGAAGAAATCTGCCCAAACGCGATAGTAGACGCGCCGCCAAGTAAGAGAGCAACCACCGTCACCTTACGAGGTCCGAACTTTCTGACCATATGCGGAAAAATAAATGCGCCGACTATCGCGACCAACGCCGCCACGGTTACAAGATTCAGAAGCATGGTTCTCTCCCAACCATAAGTATTAGTAAGGTAGGGGATAAAAATGTTATTTCCGCTTGTGGTCAATATGCCCTGGAGCATGAACATTAGAAGCGAATGAAACACAAAACTGTAACCTATCAGGAAACTCCTTTTTTTTACCGTATTACCCTCCGCCAAGATAATCCTTCCTCTCCATTGAAAAATATATTCCTTGCGCTCTTTTCCTGGCAACAACACCTATACAGCTTCATAAAATGAGTATTCTGCGGTACAATGCCGGGAATTCGGTCTCAGTGAATCCCACATTTTGCATAAACTTAAAGTTGACGCAAAACAGGGCGAAATATTTCTTGAGCCGGAAGGCTAGAAACAGGTCTTCCGCCTTGACCGTATCGTTGCGGGAAACGGATGGTGTGTCAAGGGCAGTTTCCGGGCAGCCTTTCAGCCTTTCATCTCACCCTAGACACAGAAACAGTTTTCTGCTAATCAGGCAGTCTGCAGGCAAATAAAATCTCCAATTGGTAGTAGATCTGACCAGATCCTTTCTACGGTCGTCCATTTTTTTGTGATGTCAATTATGACATTTGTCGTGTAAACAAGGGTTCAAGCCTCTTGGTGGTACTTGAGATAAGTGGACAGATTAGATCTTCGTTTCAGAGGATGCGGCATCTTGCTCAATTGGCACATCGTAGTTAATATCCGTCCTGGGCGCTGGCTTTATAAATATGAAAATAGTCGCGCCAACTGCTACTGCGGCTGTGAAAACAATCGGAGATTTCGCGATGGAGCCAGCCATAGCTGTGGCAAAGCCAGTGAACCATGGGGCCAACGCGAAGAGTACCGTAAGGAATGGCTGCAGCAACCGCATAACCGACGGAAATTCATAGCGCCCGTAACATTGAACCGCCATTGAAGGCAACATTTTAGCTGTAGCGCCCTGATTAAAGTGAAATAGTGCAAACCCGACAAACATAACAGGTCCTGTATATGGCAAAAACAACAGGATGAGCGCAAATCCGTAGCACAGGCAGTATACGAGCGTTGCTTTTTTTGTGCCGTGCTTTTGGTCGATGAATCCCCATACGTTGGTCCCGACTAGGGCAAACAGAGCGAACAGCGACATGTAGGTTGCCGACTGTTCACGTGTGTAGCCCTTCTCCATAAAATAGGGAATAAACTGGCTGAGCATTCCTCTATTGACCATCATGAATATGCCGAAAGAAAGGATGAACAGCCAAGCGTTGCGGTCACGCAACAGATTTTTCAGAGTCCACTTGCTCTTGAAGTTCTTGAGCCGTTCCGTCGCTACTTTCATCTGTTCCGGCGTGAGGGTGTCGTTGTCCGGTGTCAGACCGACCTCCTCGGGGTTGTCCTTGAGCCAGAATATACTGACTACGCCCAAGGCGATCATAAACCCGCCGACTACATTATAACAGGCAATAAAGCCGAAATTATATACAAGAAAAGTCAAAACCGGTACGCCAACTACCGACGCCATCGGAAGACCCGTGTTGGCAACACCCGTAGCGAACCCTTTCCTTCTTGGAAACCAGTTGGATATCAGCGTTTGTGTCGTGACGCCGGCCCAGCCCTGAACCATAATAAAGATTAAGAAAGTGCACATAAGAAACTCCGGAATGGAAGAAACATGCCCAAACCATATCAGAGACGCACCACCAAGTATGAGCGAAGCTACCGACACCTTGCGAGGTCCGAATATTTTGACCAACTGCGGGAAGAAGAACGCACCAACTACCGCGACTAATGCCCCGATGGTTAAATAATTCAGAAGCATGGGTCTTGCCCAACCATAAGTTTCAATGAAATAAGGAAGATAGATATTTTGTCCGCTTGTAGTCGCCATGCCCTGAAGCATAAGTGACACGAGTGAATGCAACAAAAAACTGTAGCCAATCAGGAAACTCTTTTTTTTAACCGTATTACCCTCCGACAAGATAATCCTTCCTCTCCGTTATTTTTACACGCTTTTCCAGCCAATATCACAATCGAAATATAAGCGTTAATTCATCAGATACCGACACAAAGCTAACGCATGCAGTTTAGATTCAATAGAATCCGCTCGACGGGACATAATGACCGGAACCCTAGCGCCCACGACTACGGCTCCAAACTTAAGCCCCGCCACAAACGAGAAGGACTTGGAGAGCGCGTTACCCACGTCAATATTGGGGACGACGATAATATCCGCGGCTCCCGCCACGGGGCTCTTAATACCTTTGTGCTCTGCTGCGTATGGTACGATAGCGTTATCCAGAGCCAAGGGTCCGTCCACGATGCAGTTTTTGATTTGCCCGCGATCTGCCATTTTGCTGATGATTGCGGCGTCCTTGGAGGCGTCCGAAGTCAAGTTCACCTGTTCTAGGAAGGAGAGGATGGCCACCTTTGGGCAATCGATTCCAAGTTTGCGCGCCACGCTAACAGCATTCTCTATTATGGTAATTTTCCCTTGAATATCCGGGGCGATCGTCAGCGCGCTGTCGGTCAGAAACAGCAGCCCTCCATGAGATCTTTCAAAAACGGAAATCTGACTTAGTTCACCTTTGCTACGAAGTCCTGTATCTCTGTTGAGTATGGGTTTCAAGAAATCAGAGGTCTGCATCATACCCTTCATTGGCATGTCTGCTTTCCCAGCATTAATGAGTTCAACCGCGAGCGCCCCGGCTTCGCGCTCGGTTTTCGCCTCAACAATATTTTCATCTTTAACCGCATACCCTGCGGTTTTGGCACTTTTGAGAATCTTATCCTTAATTCCAATCAGCACGCATTCGGCGATTCCGCCCTCATCAGCAGCTTTTACCGACTCCAGAATGACATCGTCCGCTGCCCATGCGATGGCAACCTTCTTTTTTCCCATGGTTTTTGCGCCGTTTATGACCTCTTCAAATGTTCTCACCGTAATTCCACCACCTTAATATTGCATTAATTCGACTTCGCCTCTCAAATACCGCAACACACTTTCGGTCAACGCTTCCAATTCGTCCTCGCCGGGATAAACATAAATCGGAGCTATATGCTGCACCCACTTGCGTATCCCGGATACAACGCGCTCCCATTTAGCCAGTCCGCCCGTGAGTGCGATAGCATCCACATGACCCCTCAGCACGACTGCGCGGGCTCCTATTTCTTTTGAGATTTGAAAAATCATAGCGTCGATTACATTTTTTGCGTACTGATCGCCATTCTGTATCCGCGCTTCAATATCTTTTCCATTTGACGTACCAAGATAGGCCGAAACGCCTCCGGAAACGTTGCACTGATTGTGCATCTCCTGCTCGGTGTACTTTCCTGAATAGCACAGCTTTATCAAACCGCCTACTGGAAGCGCCCCCGTACGCACCGGAGAAAACGGCCCGTCGCCTTCCAGACCGCAGTTTACATCAATAACCTTTCCGTGCTGATGCGCCCCAACAGTGATTCCGCCCCCCACATGCGCAATAATGATGTTGATGTCGTCATACGCTTTCCCCAGATCAGCGGCCAGCCGCCGGCTAATGGCCTTATGGTTCAGCACATGGAAGGAAGCGATTCTCTCGATTGCAGGATGACCTGAGAAAGTAGCGATGTACATCATCTCATTGCTATGAGCGGGATCAGCGGTAAGCGCCGGTTTTCCGTATTGATTCGCAAGTTCGTAAACCATGCAGCAACCCACGAAGGAAGGGTGACTTCCATACCGCTCGTTTCTGAAGTCGTCGACCATTTCCTCGCCTATCTCATAGACTCCGGCCGCGCTTGGCTTTCCGGTGCCGCAACGGCCTATAAATACGTCAAAGTCCTCCATGCGCCAGCCATGCTTCTCTACCCATGCAAAAACGTCACCCATGCGGATATCCCACTGCTCCCAAATAGTTTTAAAGTTTTTCATTTCCTTGAAGGGATGCTCCACATTTTCGCTTACAATCTGTTTCTCACCCTCGTAAATCGCCATTTTTGTACTGGTCCCGCCGGGATTGAGTATCAGCATACGTTCTTTTCCGCGCTTCAAAAAGTATTCCCCCTATTCGTTAACGATAGCCACAGCGCGCACATAACCGGCATCGCCGTCCTTAACCTTGGTTGGAAACACACAGGCAATAAAGCCGTGGCACACCGGGACCGTGTCCAGATCGCAGAGCTTTTCAATATGTACGTATTCCTTATCGCGTCCGATGAAGTGTGCTGGGAAGAGATTTTCCTTATTGCCTGCGCGCACGTCGTCAGCCATCGCACCGAAGGGCCTGTCAAATGTATAGCAGTCAATACCGATGACTTTGACGCCTTGGTCGATAATCCACCCGGTGGCCTCTCCCGTCATGCCGGGCTGGTCCTTGAGATAATGCTCGTTGTCGCGATATTTGTCATAGCCGGTCATGATGAATACAATGTCCAGCGGCTTTAATGTGTAGTTGATTTCGGCCAGTGCCTTCTTTATATCTTCCACCGTGATACCGGAACGTGGCTCCTTGTGGCGCAAGTCTAAGATAACCCCGTCGCTGTAAAACCACTCGATAGGGAGTTGATCAATGGTGCGTGAAGGTTCTCCGGCGCAGTACTGCCCAAAATGACGTGGGGCATCGGCATGGCACCCAATATGAAATGCCATGTTCGCCTTGAACCCCATCCCCTGCAGCGCCCAGCTGTCTCGGAAGTCAGAGGGCTCAATCCCCAAGGTTTTAGCATTAATGACAGCCCGTTCTCCACCGGTTTGATACCATGTTTCTGGCACCCAGTTTTCCACATTAGGGTTGGTGCTCCACGGTTCTGATAAATCATAAAGTTTCATGCTTAATTCCTCCTGTTATTAGTAATTTGGCATAGGTGCGTCAACCACCGTGTCATTTACCGTCTTGTTTCCAAGGCTGTTGATATGAGGGGAAATGGTCTGACGCATTCTCCAAAGGAGACATTCGTGACAAAAAGCTGGGTTGCTTGGACGATTGCGCGCGTTTCGAAGTTAAGCGTACTTTCAGTTTAGCTAAAAGAATACATGGGCTTGGCCTGATCATGACGAAGCAGGAGGAAAACATCTCCCACAGCATTACCATGTTTATCGGTTCTGTGAATACCTACTTCTCGCTTTGCTTCAATTGTTGCTTTTGTTCAGTATAATTAACTGAGACGCTTAAGGTTCAATATTTCTCTGGCTTCATCCGGAGTTGCGAGGTCGTATCCGAGTTCAATCGCTATTTTGGCAATACGCTCGACAAGCTGTGCGTTGCTTTTTGCTAGAACCCCTTTGCTGTAATAGATATTGTCCTCAAAACCGACTCGTACGCCACCACCCAACAACAATGAAGCGATGTTTGCCTGAAGCTGCGGTGCTCCGACGCCCATGGTTGTAAATTGTGCTCCATGCGGCAAGCAGCGATACATACTCATCATATTTTCCATAGTAAAGGAAAGAGAACCTTGGCTCTTCATGTTAAGCACGAATGTATATGATGGTGGATCTTCAATCAGGCCGGGCTTAATGAGGAAATTGAAAACATCCTCCATCTGCGGGGGGCTTTTGCACTCCAGTTCAGGCTTGATTCCGTTTTCCTTCATTAGCTTTGCGGCATCGGCCATCCAGTCCCTAGTCCACATAATGGGAACCGGCTTGCCGGTCATTGTTGCTATGGATATGCCGCAATCCAGAGAGGCCATCTCCGCGCCGGTGGCCACAGCGGCCTCTATCGTGTTTTTAAGTCCCCTGTAAACGTCGCAAGTCGGGTCGCTCGTTGCCGGTGCGCAGCTAGGCTGAAGAACTATGTTGCATTTTGCGCGGACTTCGGTGAGAATTTCCTTTATCACTTCAGAATCATTGGTCGTTATGCCATTTTTGTCTCGTGCGTGTAAATGTGCGATAGCGGCACCTGCATTGTAGCATTCATACGTAGCTTGGGCTATCTCCTTTGGCTGCTCCGGAAGCGCGGAGTTGGCGTCTTTACCTTGAAAGTTACTCGTTGGACAAACGGTGATGATTATTTTTTTAGCCATGTCTTTTCCCTCCTGATTATTGTTTTATAATAAATTGCCTGAGTGTGCCTTCACACCCAGCTAAACAGCCCAGGTCTGAGGAACGCTTCTAGTACCCGGCTGCTCATCAAATAAATAAGCAATATCTATGCCATATTTTATGAACCATATGGAGTGCATGTCATAAATGCATACGCTTTTGAAAGAATGTGTATAGAAAAGCCGTCTCCCGCTTAAACAATTGATATTTTAAACAGTGCCAATAAACCATAAACACGCTATCATTACCAGAATAACAAGCTGTCAGTTAACTCAAAACATGCAATCCGGCACTTCTTGTAGTGCCAGATTGCATGTTTTGGAAATATAAAGTTTTTCTATAGTTGCATGCTGCTGACTACGAAGTGCCACATGTGAGCCAGCGTAGATACCGCCGGCCGACACCAGCGCATTTATCCCCGCCTCAATAGTTGCCTTAGCTATGCCTTTTTTGTTTATGACTTTGGCAGCATTTTTTAATATTGTGTCTATATGCGCGAGCTTTTTATAGTTGTCCGTCCACTGCTGTCAACTTAAGGACAGCAAATAAAACTGCACAAAAACCGAAGATAAAATTCATGCAAAATGCGAATTGACAACTGTCGGCACCACCCATAATTGAGCGAACGCAAGTAATTGCGTACCTCCTCAAAAATGGATGTTTAATAATGAAACCCAAGGGTGGATTTCCGTTACTCACAATGATAAGACATATCCTGTACGGGTCTTAAAGATAACAGGAGAGGTAGAGACACTGCTGACTTCGTTGCATCAGAAGCAACTGCCCATACGAAAAGCCGGTCCCTTGTACTTTGAACGCTGGAAAGTGGAAACGCCCTATGACTTAATACGTCTAAGTTTCAACTCGAAAATTTCTCAGGCAAAACTAAGGCCTTCGTATTGCAAGATTTTTACGCCACTATATATCTTGCCAATGCAGCTGCCTTTGCGGCGGAAGAAGCCGATAAACGCATTTCTGACGCGGACCGGGACAAAGCCCCGACAGGCCAACCGCAACCGCACAATTGCAAAGTTGAGGAGCATTTTCCTGTGTTTGATTATGGAGCAAGACGCCGATTTACGAGATGCTATGCTGGATAAACTGATTGTGTCTATTGCAGAACGTCCTGTTTCTGTCGTCCCAGACCGCTCTCCACTACGAAAGCCCCCTCGCAAGAAGCGTTTTCATATGGCAAAAAAGTCAGTGGTTAAGCTTAGGTTGACGGCAGTGATTTATAAATCAGCAATCAGAAAAAGATTTCGCACTATATTGACTAACGGGATAAAATCATCATATAATATGAGTGTAGCAAGAGATTGTCTAGGATTAATCGAATGGAGGTGCAACTATGGATAAACTAATGTACGAAAAGCTTAACATGAAAATTCTTAAGGAAAAAAAATCTGTTTTTGTATCAACCAAAGATGCACTGAGAGACGTTACGCCAATCGAATGGGACGAGCATGTTATCGACGGAAAAAAAGAAGTAACTCTTATTGGCAAAAATAATTGAGGTGCCGAATGTGTGATGTTGGAGATATTATTTTAATTGATAAATACAGGCAAAACGAAATAAATCTATCAAGGCATTCTTTTGTGGTTATCAGCGACGAGGCTGGGGAAATACGCGGACTTGATTATAACATAGTGTGTAATGTCCTATCATCATTTAAAGATGAAAAGCAAAGAGCTAGAAAATTGAATTATCCGGGAAATTTCGAGATTCTACATTATGACACCTCGGTAAAAAACGGAAACACAAAAGACGGCTTCATTAAAGCCGAACAATTTTTTTATTTTAACAAGGACAAGCTTGATTATTCAATTATAGGAAAAATTAGTCCAGAAGCGTTTAATCGGTTAATCCGCTTCATAGAATCCTTGGAGATCGATATTGAGCATATTATTGATAATCTGTGAATACATACTCACTTAAGGTAATGCTGACAAGGCCATATCTAAAAAAGACGATGCCAACGGAACGGGCGCAAATAATACCATCGGAAGAAATACCTTGGAAATCCAGAATAAAGGATAAGCTCCCAAATTGGGAGCTTTTTACTACTCTGTATTGCTTACCGCCTGCCCTTGCCTGCGCCTGCGCATCGTATTGAGCCTCTCCTTAATTACCGGCCCAACCGTTTGTATAAATATGACCGCTATTAGAACCAGTCCTTGGAAGGTATCCTGTATATCTG
>Ga0153949_1000709_pt1 | contig 11720 bp, 7 predicted proteins | sample TSNJ033MetaG_FD_104705 | JGI IMG/M metagenome (GOLD analysis project Ga0153949, IMG submission 104705) | Attine ant fungus gardens microbial communities from New Jersey, USA - TSNJ033 MetaG | ecosystem: Host-associated > Fungi > Mycelium > Unclassified | place: USA: New Jersey, Wharton State... | reverse complement strand
TGCTTCTCCCGTTCCCCACATATACAAGCTTGATGTAATCCCACATGAGCTTACAATTGATGAAATTCATGGAATTACCCGATTGTTCCGCGACGCGGCAAGAAGAGCGAAAGAGGTCGGATGCGATGGCGTCGAAATACATTGCGGGCACAATCACGGGCTTTTGGGTTCGTTTGTGACCCCGTTGAGCAACAAGCGCGCAGACGAATACGGCGGCAATCTGCTTAACCGAATGAAATTCCCTTTGGAAATTGTCAAGGCTATCCGGGAAGAGAATGGGCCGGATTATGCTATTGGAGCTCGTATCTCAGGCTGCAACATGGAGGATGGCGGCCTCACAATTGAGGATACTTGTCAAATGGCAAAGCTCTTTGAGGCGGCGGGTGTTGATTTCTTTGACGTCTCTAACGGCACACTGCATAGACCGGAAACCATATTACCGTGCAGCGGGATGCCGAAAGCTCTCAATGCGGAATACTCAAGAAGAATTAAACAGGCTGTCAATGTACCTGTCGGCAGTGTCGGACGTATCAATGATCCGTGGACGGCGGATGATTTAATTGTGACAGATAAGGCCGATTTTGTTTATATGGGACGCGCGCTTATCAGTGATCCGGAGCTTCCAAGCAAGGCTAAGGAAGGCGACACAGACGATATACGCCCCTGTGTAGGGTGCTGCGAATGCGTCTCGTCTGTGCAATACGGCGGTACCTTCTTCAAATGCACGATGAATTCCTCCGCCGGCTGTGAAGAGAAGCTTGAAACGGCTGAACTGAAGAAAAGAATTCTGATTGTCGGCGGTGGCCCAGGCGGAATGGAAGCGGCGCGCGTCGCTACGATACGGGGTCATGATGTCACAATCATGGAAAAAACGGATAGGCTCGGCGGGCAGTTTATATTAGCGGCATTTCCTCCCCTCAAGCAGGAATTCGCGGACGGTTTAAGATATAAAATCCAGGAGCTTAACAAGCTGGGCGTCATGGTTGAGCTAAACAAAACTGTTACCAAGCAAGCGATTGAGGAATTTGCCCCTGACGCGGTAATTGTCGCTACCGGAGGAAATCCAATCATGCCCGGATGGCTGCAAAACAGCGCACATAAAAAAGTAATTAGTGCATGGGATGCATTGAGAGGTGTTAAACACCCTCTGGGGGCCAATGTTTTGGTTATCGGCGGCGGATTGGTCGGTTGTGAGACGGCAGATTATCTTGTGTCACCTCACAATATCAGACCGATAAGCGGAGGCAGGAAGGTTACCATCATCGAAATGCAGGATAACATTATGACCGACGATAGCTCCTCCAACAGAGTTCTGCTGGTAGAACGTCTGCATAGGAAAAATGTAAACATAATTACCGGGGCAAAGGTTGAAGAGGTGTTGCCTGATGGCATTACATATACCTCGGATGGTGAGAAGCACTCCCTAAAAGGAATCGACACAATTATCACAGCTATGGGAACTCTTCCGGAAAATTCGCTTTATAATGAGCTGTCGGATTTGGGGATACCTGTCATGTTGATTGGAGATGCAAATAAGCCGAGCAAGATTATGAACGCGATTTACGAAGGTGCCGAAGCGGCAAAACAATTGTAGAAAAAGAGGAGAAATTCTAAATGTATGAAAAGTTTTTGTCCCCTAGCAAGATAGGCACGCTTGAGCTAAAAAACCGCTCAGTTTTTCCTGCGATGGGAACCGGGTATGCTGTCGATTATGAGGCCGGAGATCGGACGGTTAATTATCATGTACGCAGAGCAAAAGGCGGCTGTGCCATGAACATCGTGGAAATTGCCAGTGTTCACTACTCCACAGCCGCGCCAACCCACATTGGAATCCACGATGATAAGTTTCTTCCTTCGCTGACGCGGTTGGCAAGCGCCATAAAGGAGGCAGGCGGTAAGGCTTGTATCCAATTATGGCATGGAGGCAGGCAGGATTCCGCCAAGCACCGTAACGGGCAGCCATGGGCGCCGTCCGCCATCCCATGCCCCATGATAAAGGAAATGCCTCATGTGATGACAATTGAGGAAATCAAGGAGGTTGTTTCCTCCTACGGCGATGCGGCGATGCGAGCTAAAAAGGCAGGATTTGACGCTGTTGAGATACATGGGGCCCACGGATATTTGATCGACTGTTTCCTAAATCCCTATTCAAACACAAGAAACGACGAGTATGGCGGGAGCTTTGAAAACCGGATCCGTTTCGCTCTGGAGGTCATTACCGATGTGCGTGCAAAGGTCGGTAATGATTATCCCGTAATCATTCGTCTGTCGGCCAGCGAGAATGTCGAGGGCGGGATTGTTCTTGAGGATGGGATACAGGCGGCCAAGCTGTATGAAAAAGCGGGCGTGGATGCTATTGATGTATCACAGGGCTGTTATGGATCTATTCCTTATACCGTCCCTCCTTTCTTCCTTCCGATAGGCGTAAATGTGGAAAACGCGGCGGTTATCAAGAAGAACGTCAGCGTCCCCGTCATTGTCGCCGGTCGCATCATTTCGCCTGAGCTCGCAGAAGAGGTGCTTCAATCGGGAAGCGCGGACTTTATCTCTCTTGGCCGTGTACAGCTGGCTGACCCTGATTTTGTAAGCAAAGCGGCAGAGGGCAGAAGTGACGAAATCGTAAGGTGTATAGCCTGTGATCAGGGCTGCGTCAACAGGGCGTTTGCCCGTTTGGGTACATCCTGCGTCTTTAACCCGGCAACCGGAGACGAGGCAAATGTTGTCATCACTCCTGCCAAAGAAAAGAAAAGGGTTCTCGTCATCGGCGGAGGGCCTGCCGGATTGGAAGCGGCAAGGGTTTCCGCGGAAAGGGGCCACGATGTAACCCTGTTTGAAAAAACCGCCCAGTTGGGCGGGCAATTCCTGATAGCTGGTTTCGCGCCCCACAAGGAGGGCTTCACCCATTCAGGCATACATATGGGATATCGGGCGCAGAAGGCTGGGGTCAATATCCGCCTATACACACAGGCAACTCCAGAAAATGTAAAACGGGCTAATCCTGATGTAATCGTCGTCGCAAACGGCTCCGACCCGTTAATCCCCAAAATTCCCGGGATCCAGGGCTCAAATGTATACGAAGCCCATGCCATCATAGGCTCTAACAAGTATGTGGCTGAAGACAATATAGTAGTAATCGGCGGCGGCTTAGTCGGGCTGGAGGCAACCGAAATACTGACCTGTCAAGGGAAAAAAGTCACCGTTGTAGAGATGCTGGACGCCGTGGGAAAGGATATGGAAATGTATGTCATCCCTTACATAACGGCCTTCCTAAAAGACCATAAAATCCCCATCTATACCGATTCCAAATGCCTGGAAATCGAGGAGGATTACGTCGTCGTAGAAAAAAACAACGAGAAGATTAAAATACCTTGCGAAGCGGTCGTCATAGCCACCGGCTCCAAAAGCAACAACAGCGTTGAAGAAATGATCAAGAAGCTAGGCATTGAGTATCATGTTGTCGGCGACGCTAAAAAACCGTCTAAAATACTGGATGCTATTTGGCTGGGTAACGAGGTGGCGAGAGGTTTATAGTAAACAATCAGACGATGAGGAGGTATTAAAATGGCAAGAGGATGGCGATGCATTATTGGTACATATATAGGATGCATGACAATGGTTGGATCCTATATGCTGCTTTCTGTTTTCTTAATTCCCTTGACACAAAAATATGGCATTGGCATGGGTGCTGCTTCTTTGCTATTCACTTTCAACGGAATAGGAAGCCTTTTAGCAAATTTCTTCGGCGGTTCTCTTATTGAAAAAATCCATCCCAAATACATGTATATCCTAGGCGCGCTGTGCTTGTTACAATTTTATTTATTAGCCGCCTTCTCAGGAAACATAATGGTCTTATACGTTTCTTCTATATTTTATGGAGTTGGCGTGGTATTCAGCGGCTATCTACCGGCCATGGCTTTAATATCAAGATGGGTTGATAAAGGGCGCGGAACCTTGCTGTCGCTTCCCAGCGTTATGGTTAACTTGTTCGTCGTAGTTATGTCGCCGATAATGACTTCGCTTTTAAGCAAGTATGATTTTGCTGACTTGATGTTATATTTCGGTCTGATTGCATGTGGGATCATTATCATCGTGGCATTATTCTTCATAAGCCGGATGCCCAGTCATTATGGGATCGGGCAAATATCCATTGGTAAAAATAATCCGAATGAGGGAAACAAGGATAAGCCTGTCAATTTAAACCAAGACGCAAACACCTCGCTTCCGGTACGAGAGATTTCGAAATTACCGCAATTCTACTTTGTACTCATCAGCGCGGTATTCCTGACATTTTCCAGCGTTCTTTTTTCCAGTAATGCAATACCGTATTTTACTACAATTGGCCTTTCGCAGGCTGATGCCGCGTATGCCTTTTCGATATACAATCTCATAAGAATTGCAGTCATATTCTTGTTCGGGGTTTTGTGTGACAGGATAGGCCCGGCAAAAACAATAGCAATATATGGCGTTGTAGGCGGATGTGTACTCTTTTTTAATGGCTTTATGCAGGGCCTTGCAGGGGCGGTTATAGTTTCGCTCGCCGCCGGAGTAGCTCCCATTGCAGGAGTGGTCGGGTCCAATATGTTTCCGAAAATGTTCGGGGCAAAAAACAGTAGCCAGCTTATAGGTTACTCGCATGTTGCCTGCAGTATTGGCTCAATGGTTGGCCCTCCATTCGCCGGATTTATATTTGACAGTCTGGGTTCTTACACAGTCGCCCTAATTACAGCAGGGGCGTTTATCCTGTTCGCCGGCTTGTTAGCGCATGCCGCGGGAAGCAAAAAATCTTTAGAACGCATTAAAGTGGCAGATGATCAGTATTTAGCGACACTGAAACCAGAATAAGGAGGATTTTACTATGGGTCAGTTGGATGGAAAAGTAGCAATTGTTACGGGTGCAACCTCGGGTATGGGGCAAGCTTCTGCAATCAGGTTCGCAAAGGAAGGCGCGAAGGTTGTTATTTCTGGGAGAAACGAAGAACGTGCTCGGCAGGTTGTAAATGAAATAACTTCTAATTGCGGTCAAGCTGTTTATGTTATCGTCGATAACGAAAAACCGGATACGGCACAAAAGATTCTCGACAAAACGATTGAAACCTTTGGAACGGTGGATGTTCTATTCAATAATGCCGGGACCCACCAGCTTATACCTGCAATGGAAATTAAGGAAGTTGACTGGCAACGTGTTTTTGATACTAATGTTACTACCACGTTAAAATTGTGCCAGCTTACAGCGCCGGTAATGAAAGAAAAAGGCAAAGGCTCTATTATTATTACCACCTCAATTTCCGCATTTTTTGGACGCTACAATGATACTATGTATATAGTTTCAAAACACGCCCTCGCTGGATTGACCAAAAGATTGGCTTGGGAACTAGGCCCTGAAATCCGGGTCAACAGTATAGCGCCGGGAGCAATCATAACAAGAATGGTTCCTGATTCTGAAGGAGTCAGAAAGCTGGTACAATCAGCTGCCCTGAAGAGAAGCGGCACCTCAGATGAAATTGCGTCTGTTGCTCTTTTCCTGGCAACAGATGAATCCTCTTATATCTCCGGGCAAATCATCCGGGTTGACGGAGGTCAGGATTTATAACGACAAGAAAAACAAGACATCTCGCCTGTCTTAGACAGGCGAGATGTCTTGTTTTTCCCAAGGAAATTATCAGATTCTCTTTTCGAGTGAATTGTAATTGTTTGTTCTTGGTCAAACCGGCTACAACCTTGGGTTACCACAGCGGCGTTGCTAATTCCCCACTACTCCACAGTAACCGACTTCGCCAAATTCCTCGGCTTATCCACATCATTCCCCAAGCCCAGGGCCATATAATAAGCGAACAGCTGCTGGGGAATATTGGACAAAAGAGGCGCGAACATCCAGTTAGACCTTGGGATGTAGAACACATCGTCGGCATAATTCTTTATATCCTCATTACCCTTCATCGCTATAGCCATTATCCGCGCTCCCCTGGCTTTGCACTCCTTCAGGTTGCTCATCGTCTTTTCAAAAACTCTTTCCTGGGTGACAACGCCAACAATAAGAGTGCTTTCTTCTATCAAAGCTATGGGGCCGTGCTTAAGCTCGCCGGCGGCATAGGGCTCCGAGTGCAGGTACGCTATTTCCTTTAGCTTCAACGAGCCTTCCATAGCTACGAAGTAGTCAAGGCCACGCCCAACATAAAATACGTTTTTGGCGTTCAGATATTTTTCTACAAGAGCCTCTATCTTATGGGCCCGCTTTAGAATTTTGTCAGCCAATAAAGGCAGCTCCTCCAGCTCCGCTTTAAACTGGACAAACTCCTCCATACTTATCATGCCCAGCTCCATTCCAAAATGAATAGCAATCAAATACATGGCGGAAACCTGGGCCGAGAAGGCTTTGGTGCTGGCTACCGCTATCTCCGGCCCTGCCATGGTGTAAATAAGATCCTGGGATTCTCTGGCAATGGCGCTGCCTACCACATTCACCACGCCCAGCACCCTGGCGCCCTGATTCTTGGCTAACCGCACCGCCGCCAGCGTATCCGCTGTTTCACCGGACTGGCTTATGACGATAAGCAAGGTGTTTTTATCAATAATAGGCTCATTATAACGAAATTCACTGGCCATTTCGGCTACCACCGGAATACGGGTAAGCTGTTCAATCAGGTATTTGCCTATCAAGCCGGCATAGTAGGCAGTACCGCAGGCGACTATGTAGATTCTGCTTATCCCTTCCAAATCTTCCTTCAAAAGCTTTATATCGTCAAGTTGAATGCCGTCGTCCTTAAGCCTGGGCATAATAGTATCCCGCACAACCTTGGGCTGCTCATGTATTTCCTTGAGCATAAAATAATCATAGCCGCCTTTTTCAGCCGCCTCAATATCCCATTCCACCTTGAATATTTCTTTTTCCACAGGACGGCCGCCGTTGAACACCTGAATGCTTGCCGACGTAATTAAAGCTATATCGCCATCGTCCAGCAGATAAATATCCCGGGTATGATTAAGTATGGCTGGCATGTCCGACGCCGCGAAGTTTTCTCCCTGTCCAAGCCCCAAGACCAAAGGACTATCCTTTCTGGCCGCTATCAGCCTGTCCGGAAAGTCCTTGCAGATCACACCAAGGGCATAAGAGCCTTCCAGCCTGCCGATAGTTTTTTCAACAGCCTCCATCAGGTCCATACCCTGTTTATAATAATAATCAATAAGATGAGCCGCCGTTTCCGTATCCGTATCCGTAGCGAATACATAGCCTTCTTTTTCCAGCTCATCCTTCAAGTGCATGTAATTTTCAATAATACCGTTATGAACAACGGCTATAGTCTGCTGAGAATTGAAATGAGGATGGGAATTAACATCGGAAGGAGCTCCATGGGTAGCCCACCGGGTATGCCCTATGCCCAGACTTCCGTTTATATCAGTATTTGCAAGCTTTTCCTCTAAAGCGGACAGACGCCCCTTAGTCTTAATTATATCCAAATTGCTTCCGTTATGTACAGCTATCCCAGCCGAATCATATCCCCGGTATTCCAGCTTAGACAGGCCTTGAAGCAGCAGCGGAGGCGCTTCCTGCTTGCCTATATATCCAACTATTCCACACATAATCAACTCATTCCTTCCATTAAAAATATAACATGTAACATTATAGCATATGAGTCAAGACTTGTTTTGTGCGCCATGCATGTGTTAAACTTCTTTAAACATAAATAAGCCAGGCATACACATCTTGGCATACGAAAGGATTAGAATAGCATGAAGAATTTTTTAAAGGCAATGTTGGCAGTAACATTTTGTCTAGGAATTTGCAGCTTTGTTTTCGCAGCCCAATCCGGCCTAACCTTTTCTTATGAAAAATCCGGCGAAAGCATGATGATCAACTGCAACGGCAAGTTGATCGACCCAAGTAAATCGGATGCTCTGTTAATGGTAGGAGGAGAATTCTTTACAGATTATCCGGTGGTTATCCAAGATGGAAATTCGCTTATTCCGCTGAGGGCGGTTACAGAAATATTAGGGGCGGAGCTTGATTGGAACTGGAGGGACAGAATAGCTGTCCTGACCCAAAACGGCCAAACCGTGGAATATATAATCGGCAGCGCCACAGCAAAGGTTAACGGACAGGAAGCAAGCCTGCCTGTTCCGGCACAATTAATAAATGATATTACATACATTCCGGCCAGATCCATAGCGGATACCTTTAATTTCACCATTGACTTTGACAGTCAGCTGATACAGCTCACATCCTCTCATGCCAATCTGACAAAGTCAAACCTTCCGGTCATTGCTCTGGAAGCGCCGGCTGATGACACCGCCATATCGTCGGACCGCGCTGTTGAATTGGTAAAGGGGAGCCTTAGCGCCGGGCTTCGGAAGCATTATGGACAAAAAAAGAATACAAAGGACTTAAGCACATTTCTTCAGTCTATCGCTTATCGCTATTCAGGCAAAAGCCTTGGTAGATATTATATAGTAGAAGTCAGCTTTTACGATAAATGGGACAAACAGTTCTCGGCTTGGGCATATGTAGACCGCTATACACGGCATATATATATGGGCGGCCCGGGTTACGGCATGACGACGGATATACTTTCTTACTCAATATGGAAATACGAAAACACCCTGCCCATGGAGCAGCAGGAAACAAAGATCATTGCATTTGACGAAATGAATATTATTGAGAACGCGCCGTTTGTATTGGTCAATTTCCCTGAGCAGATTCATTCCAACGCCTTGCTTGAGACTTATTACAACCATGTGGAAAATATAAAAAACGGCAGAGTTTTTATTTCTCACGCCAATCATTCGGATCAAACCATAGACTACATAATTCGCTTCCAAAATAACAACCCCGCAATTGAGGTATCCGAAGAGGAAGAAAGCGCCGAGGAAACAAAGGGAGCAATAACCCTCTCCTATGTTTGGGATTATACAATACACGGCAACTCAATGAGCATCGAACAAAACGTATATATTCAGGAGCACATGGGGCGGTTCTATAATGATAAGGTGGCCGGGCGTACCCAGCAGGAAAAGCTCCTCCCCGGCCAAGCCTATGATTTTGTAGTTAAGGGAATCGATACGAAGCACTTTTTTACCGGACTGTTGGATTTTGAGGCTGTTGAAAATCTGGAGCTTACGGTTTTCGCTGTGGCTTCTGAGGAAAATGGTTCCACAGATTATTCAGCCATAGCAACCCCTGAGATTTTTTATGATTACACATATGAACCCGTAACCTATACTCCGGTTCCCCCCGAGGGTAACAAATACCAGTATTACACCGCCTATTCCGGTGTTGGAGCCGGCTATCAGGTAACGGCCAGGGGTTCGCTTAAGGCTTCCGACATGCTAAAGACCGGCGACAAAGAAACCTGGAACATGGCCTTTGAAACCAGCGGAGTTCTGGATGATATAAACCACCGTAACGAGCTGACGGAATACGTAGACATCAAGCTTGTTGAGCCAAGAGGTGAAAACGGAGAAATAACTACGGCAACCTGGGGCGGGCATCTTGTGGACGAAAACGGGCAGCTGAAAAGCGACCGCACCGTAAGGAACGACCCCAATAACTATGGCAATCTGGGTAACTGGGCTATCGAATACATAATTACCGTAGAGCTTCATAACGATACGGATACGGATAAAATATTTAATTGTGACGTAACTCCTGTTTCTCAAAGCACATTTACCATTATTGTGGATGATGAGGTGACGGCGACGGATGTCAATAACAGGGCGTATGTAAGCTATTTCAGACGTAAAATAGGAGAAATATACGATTTATTGCATGCCGGAAGCCCCGCTCTCAGTGTAAAAGCAGGCAGTGTTGTGGTGCGGCCCGGGGAAACGGTGGAATTTAAGTACACCTATGTATTGGGAACGGATTGCCCCACCAACGTATTCCACATATGGACCTGCGCCGAAGTATAGGATATTTACGGAAGGTAATAATATTTACCGAACGAGGAAAACATTTATATCCGGAGGCGTGAAATGGATTTAAGTATTTTCAAGGTTATAGGCCCCATCATGATAGGCCCGTCCAGCTCCCACACCGCCGGCGCGGCAAAGCTTTCCCGTGTGGCCCGGATGATAATTAACAAGCCCTTTGACCATGTTTCCTTCGGGCTGCACGGCTCCTTTGCCAAAACCTATAAAGGACACGGTACCGACAAGGCCCTTGTAGCCGGGGTGTTGGGTCTTTTCGAGGACGACGAAAGGATAGTAAACGCCTTTGATTTGGCTCATGAGCAAGAAGTAGGCTATGATTTTTATGAAATTCACCTGGAGGAAGCTCATGAAAATTCGGTAAAAATCACATTTAGCCTGGACGGTTCCGAAACCGGAGAGGTAATAGGTTCATCCCTGGGCGGCGGCCTTATTATGATCAACAGCATCAACGGCTTTGAAACGGAAGTGACAGCACAGCTGACGACCTTGGTTATAAGCCAGAAGGACAAGCCGGGAATTATTTCCCGGGTAAGCGGCATACTGGCGGAGAACGGCATTAACATAGGCACCATGAAAGTAAGCCGCCAGGGACGGGGAGAGTCCGCGTGCTGTATTATTGAGACCGACAGCCCCGTAACCCAGGAGGCCCTGCGCCAGATTGAAAACGTTAAACATGTAAACAGTGTGCAGCTGATACCGGTATAGAGGAGTGGCGCTTTTGTATAAAAACATCGAAGAATTAATTTCCAAGGCTGAGCAATTGAGCTGTCCGCTGTGGAAGGTCATATTGGAAAATGAAATGAAATATTCGGAGATGAGCGAGGAGGACGTGTTCCTTGAGCTTGACAGGCATTACCAGGTAATGGAGGACTCCGCCGCTAAAGCCTTGGACAGGACAAGCCACACGGTAGGCGGGCTGATAGAAGGCATTGCCGCAAAGCAGCGCCTCCACGCCCTTTCCGGCGAAAGTATCTGCGGAGATTTTATAAATTTGGTTATGGCCAGGGCTTTATCGTCAAGCGAGGTAAACGCCTCAATGGGAAAAATCTGCGCGGCTCCAACAGCCGGAGCCTGCGGAATAATTCCCGCTATCCTCATATCTATAGGTGAAAAATATGATTTAAGCAGGCGGCGGATACTGAAAGGCTTGCTGACAGCCTCCGGCGTTGGAGCTGTTATTGTAAAGCACGCCTCCGTCGCAGGCTCGGAAGCAGGCTGCCAGGCGGAGTGCGGCGTAGCGGCGGCTATGGCCGCCGCCGCGTGCGTAGAGCTGAGAGGCGGGCCGCCAAAGGCTGCGGCTCATGCTCTTTCCTTTGCTTTAATGAATGCGATGGGGTTGGTATGCGACCCCATTGCAGGGCTTGTGCAGGTTCCCTGCGCCCAGCGAAACGCCTCCCAAGCGGTCAACGCGCTTTTGAGCGCGGATTTGGCTTTGTCTGGCATGGAATGTATCATACCCGCCGATGAAGTGATCGACGCGATGTACAGAGTTGGTAAAATGCTGCCGCCTGAGCTGAGAGAGACGGCGCAGGGCGGCATAGCCGCCACAAAAACCGCCCAGAGGATTCGGCGGGAGTTATTCTAATATACGGCGGTGGCTTCTTGAAGCCATATTGCAGAATAAAAGCCAAAAGAAAAAATGCACAAATGATTCCGCTGTGAAAAACCTTAACGGAACGCGGATTTTACGGATTTAGCGGATTTTCGCGGATTTTTAATTTTTTATCCGCGAAAATCCGCTAAATCAGTGTAATCCGCGTTCCATTTCCTTTGCTTCAGTCTTACAATGGAAACGA